>JAABVA010000727.1_pt1 | contig 39372 bp, 40 predicted proteins | sample 5560331 | NCBI WGS metagenome assembly JAABVA01 (sample SAMN12812661, study PRJNA571458) | rock metagenome | isolation source: Antarctica rocks | place: Antarctica: Victoria Land, Mt New Zealand sud | collected 2016-01-07 | reverse complement strand
CGACGCTAGGCCCAATAGGGACTAGTCAAGGTGACGGAGCGAGGATAGGCCTGGTAAGGCTAGAAGGCTGAGCCTGGCAAGGCTAGGATCGTGACAAATGAGTTCTGCAGAACAATGTTATACTTCTTTGCACTGATCTTCTGTTTCATCTTTTTGATGACGATGATGTTGAAATTTTGATACGAGAATTTATCTGATGTTTTGGTGCCTGAATAGATATTCTTTCCCTTTCAAAAAACGTTTCAACTAACAGTATAGAAAGATAGAGCTGAAGTCGAAGGGAAGGTTTCATGTGCTTCAGCTGCTGCTGTTGCTGCCGTCTGCTTTGCAAAAACAGCAGCGAGAGTAGAGAGCCTGACCTCTGCTGTCGCCGTGGCTGAGTCATCGATGGCAGCTGTTGCTTTGACGGCAGCTGGTTTGGAACGGGCTTTGGAACGGGCTTTGGAACGGGCTTTGAAAGGGGCTTTGGAAGTAGTTTCCTGCTCCGGAAGGCTTCGCATCTTCGTCGATGACCTGCGTTTGTTGGCTGACTGTAGTCTAGCCATGACTAAATGGAATGAAGGTTTGTATGTATGACTGTTTGGTTTGTGAGGTGGTGGTTAGGCTTCTCCAGCGAATTGGTTGGTTGCAGGGCAAAATTTGCAGAGGGTGGACCCTCGATTTTGGAAAATCTAAATTCTGGACAGCTCACTATGAAATAGGGGTATGAAACAAGGTTATTCGCTCTTCCTCCTCCGTTGCGTCGTACAAAATGCAGACGTCAGAACTGTGTTTGATCAGGTTTTGGAAGCCTGGTTTAACCTAAGAAGAGCATGCGCGGTTCAATTCTCAGTCCTTGCAATGCTTTGATATCTGGAGTAGCCTCGAAGGATGCTTCTTGTCGCTCTAAGCCCTTGGGTAGGGCTGATAGTCGCTCCAAATCTTTTTGGGCTTAACAACGAATGTTAAGTTCTACGACGTTGATATTTGCACATGGCCAATGTCAAAGTCTGATATCGATCATCACAAGTAGGACTTCCCTCTTACTTTTAGATCAGATCAACGGTGAACGGAAGAGTCCTCTTAGCATATCATCTTCTCTTCTTTAACAATCTTTGGACCTTTTAAATAATCTCAAATATTGACTAAACAGCTTGTTTTCATCATTTATCACGCATGGCGCTCTGATGATGGAAGAGCATAAGGATGAGGAACACAGTACAGGCGGAGAAGGTCTCCTCTCCTTGACACTTGAATCACAAGGACATTGGCTGAATCAGACTCTTGAGAATAGGGAATCAGGGAAATACCGAAGTTTGGACAAGATTCTCTATTTAATAAGCTGGAAATCACTAGAAATTGCACTGTCATGTTCTTAGTCCGTAGTGAGACAGGAATTAAGATACAACTACGACTTTGCAAACACAGTACCTCGTGCCGTTGGCGGAGGAGCAGTCCGAGGTGATGATTACAACTGGGTGGTACATCATGTCCAATTCAGTCATGGACGGACAGCGTTGGGTGCTCGATATATGGTGTCCATGAGGATCTTCAAAAAGAAAAAGAGCATTCTCGAACCTTAACCGGCTCGTTCTGACAGATTCCCGACGTGGTTATACCGCCCACAACCGCGCGTTGATCATGGTATGCCCTAAAGCTAGCGATCAGCGCTAATTCTTGTTCGGTTGCCTCATCATGTCTGTTCTTCTGATGAGCAGCCCAGACTTCAGGGGGCGGGTTACTCCAAGCAAACGTAAAATGATTCTTAGGAGATGCTCCACCGTGGAGGTATGTGCCCTGTTTGTGAGGGGTCGGATGAACTGGACAAGATGGCGAGGTGCACGGAGGACGTTCAGAATTGGGCGAGACGACTTTGATGTTCAACTTCTTTATGGTTTTGAACTGAGGCGAGCTGTGATTCGAGGATGTATGTGATTGCCGTGGGCTGTCCTTGGGCTTGAAGATCTTGCTAGGTTTCTTGTAGGATCGCGAGGAGTCTACAGTGTCTAGCTCCAGGTTAGCTGGGTCCGTATTGACAAGTGGTAGGGAGGGGTTTCCGGATAGTGTAGGTTGGGAATCCGGTAACGATGATTTTGGGCTCCACTGTGGACTTAAACTCCTTCTCACGACTCTGCTTGGCGCATTCCAATCTGTGGCTGTGAAATGCGACCAGTCAGGATGGTCATACTCGTCCAGCCACGGTGATCTGATCTCAGTGTAGGACAGCGCAGCCTGTCTCGGCGGAGGCGCGGGCGAAGGGTTCGACAACTCTATTTTAGACGACGTAGCCTGTCCTGGTGGTGGCGCGGGTGAAGATTCCGATACCTTTTCTATGGACGACGTAGCATCTGTAGGAGGAGGCGTGGGTGCAGAGAGTGATAAAAGCCTGTTACAAATCGACTTCATATTCTTCGGCGGTCTTTGTACCTTCGATGTCCTTGGAGCACTAGAGACTTTAGATACTCTCAAGGTCTTCGAGCCTTCTAAGACCTTCGAACCCTTCGAGGGCTTCAAGGTTTTCGGACTCTTTGGTTCATAGAAAGCTGCTTGCCATGCTGGGTCCGCAGCCCTTCGTCGGCGCGCTTCTTGCCTCGTTACTGGTGCCATAATCGAGGTATGTAAATCTTTGGCAATGGAACTCTCTCGTTGGTGGTTTCGTTGATTTTCCACCAAGAGAAAGATGCAAAATGGTCAAGAAAATCCGGTTTTCTTGCTCTGTAAATTGTATGGTACTATACTACGCGCAAGGTAGTACTTTGGATCAAGTATTCGGCGATTCTATATCGATGGTAGGACACAACGAGAACAAAGCAACAATACGGTTGTGCCTGTAGGCATACACAAAGGCATAAAGCTTCAATGCTGTGTAAAGGTAATGGGAATACAACAAGGTTGTAGACAAAGAGTTCATCTTCAATAATGATAAAGGATTGACATCGCTTGTCTTTGAGCAATTCTTTATTCTGTTTGGGATCTCTATCTGTCGTTCGCTTGGAGTTCTCTGCACACATACTTCCTTGTGCTAGCTTTTACAGGGTACGTTTTTGGCATGACAGATTTTGTACGCCACTATAGGTTACTGCTTCTCTTATGCTTTATTGTTTGGTCTTCGACGTCGAGATTAAAATCCGCACCACGGCCTTTTTCATAGAGCACAGTCACTGCAAATGTAGAAATATGAGGGAGTTGCTGTGAGTTGTTCATTGATTAGAGCAAGCTGTATACTTGCCTCCTATCTATTCAGATACGCAGGCTATCCAAATAAAATCAGGAAAGAAGCGAGGGGGACCTCCTAGTAAAGAATGTCTCGACCCCTATTCGTCAACCAAGTCGTCATTGAACCCGAGCATGTACTCGCTCGGGTCCGTCCTAGAAACCTTGTCGCCGTGATGAGCGACGAAGGACTCTACGAGATCGCGATCCCCATTGAGCTCCTCCTCCGTGCCTGAACCCCCTTCAATCCTGTCATTAGCGTCCCAAATCTCGGGTGGCGGATTGCAGAATTCAAAGGTGTCGCTTCTGCGGCAATTCTTGCGACGGTCGTGAAAGTACATGCCCTGCCCGTGCGGGACATCCACCCCGCAGGTTTTGGAGAGACATTGCTCGCGCTTGACGTGGGAGAGATGGCCATTCTTCAAGATCGGGTCAACATGTTCCTGGTTGAAGGCATCGAACATGGGCGATTCCGCTTCTGGGTTGTCCATCATCTTGTCAAGTTCTGCTATCACCTCTGGTGGATATGCAATTTCGTTCACAGCCCTTCCGACGGGTAGTGGTCCCTGGTTGTGAAGGTATCCCTGACCATGGGGTGTCTTGATAGGGCAATTTTTGTTAATGCATCGAGGCTCTGGTTGAGGCCTGAGCTGTGCAGTGTCCATTTCATCGCCTCGAAGCCAGACTGGGAGTGGGCCTGAACCACTGTTTTTAGCGGAGAGCCTCGAATTGTAGATTGCAGAGATACGGCTCGCGATAGTGTCGGTAGACGGACGCCTCTCGATAGCGTTCCTAGAGGGTTGCTTTGCACGGTCGTTGAGACCTAGGAAACCCTCTACGCCCATTTTTGTTTGATTGCGAACTTTTCGGGGTAAATGTCGTTGAAGTTGCTTTTGAAAGCTTTGCCGTCTTCGCTTGGTTTATATTTGAGTTTCCAGATGTTTATGATGTTTCCAGAAGTTGGCAGATTCGTCTCTTTATATATTTCAGCCTATCTATGTCAATACATTTGTCTCTAATTTGATTATTCTCAACAAGACAATTGTTTGAAGTTCCCATGACACGCATGATGTACTCTAGGGTTGGACCATGACAGCGATCATTGCTTTGGATTACCGGAAGGTTCTCTCCTCTTTGTGGCTGCTTGGCTTGATGCTCCACCCGTATTGAATAAGTTTGACGGACTTAGACTACATTACTGTCACATTACGTCGTGATGTAACCAGAAAAATCTGAATGTGGTCACTCGGGATACATGATAGGGAGGATCGGTAAATCCTTTTATTCTTGGGGCGAACAGTAATGGAAAACACTGATTAATCAAATCCGAAAGCTTTTACTAATACGAAAGTGATACAGAGGAAAAGATGGTGATTGACACATGTCGAAGCCAAGGTTCTATCTCAAGATAAGTTTGCTCACCCCCGCCTTATTCATGCTCCCACCCGATGAACTCTTGAGTTTGAAACGCTCCTGGTACTTTGACGGCTTTGCGTCGTCGAAAGGTGCATGATGAGGGAAAAAGGACTAGAGTACTTCGCGATCCCGCTTTCGCTTCTCTTCTGTTTCTTCACTATGCTTTTGTCTCTCAAGCGCGGATCAGATTTTTCAGCGCTGCCTGAATTTCTGGCGGTGGGTTAGAGAATTCGAAAGTCGGGATAAACAATAAGGTGCTGTCGGAGTTCATGGAATTTAGCACCTTCTCCGTGATCTGTCCGCAGTGGGCACGTCGGATGTTTGCATCAAGTTCGCAATGTATGTCTAGTAAACCATTTGGCTAGACAGGTCTCGTATGATGCTTGTAAAATCCTTTCCAAATCTTGGCTTGCTCATCAAATTCGTCACTGGAAATTGGGTTTTGAGAAAGTTCGTATGCTGCCAGCACGCATGGAGGTGGGTTGCTCGGTTTGAAAACGTCATTGATGAGACCTTTTGATGGTGGCTCGTTCTGCCATAGATACGTTCCTTGACTGTGAATGCTGAATATGGGACAATCTGATGCGGTGCAGCGAGGCTCCGGCTGAGGCCTAAGTGGATCTGTTTTCATCACGTCTTCTCGGAGCCGAATCGCGACCCGGTTTAGTTGAGACGAATTGTTTGAGATACTTGTAGGCTTGTCGATTGTGCCTGTTTGGGAAGGTAAGATCTTCTCTGGCAATACGCCACGGCCAGGATGAGGTGGTGTATCTACAGATTTCTTTGCCGTCTTGCGAGAAACGTGTCGCGCCGAATTTGCAGGAGCTGTAGGTCGACTGGCTATGCGAGTAGTGTAAGGAGCAAGTGGCGGAAACCACAAACCGTTGCCACCTGGGGAAGCCCCCAGGTAAGTATGTGGGTCTGTAAGCCAGGAAGAGTCTGGGGTAGAAGCTGGCTCTGATGAGATATCGCGAGGGATATAAAGTCTTAGGACAGGTCTCCACCTTGTGGTTGCATTTTCCGTCTTGCCAGAAGAGGCGTTCGGTGTACTGTTAGGTGCTTCGGGGCGAGTGGGCGCCATCATGATGTGCTGAGGTAATATCCGTTACGACGTGGTGTATTCTCCAACCGCCAGAGCTTCTTGTGAAAGCTGATATGTCGTTGAGAAGCAGATCGAGCGTCTTAAGCGGCAAGTGATCAGGTCTTTGGGAATCTTAATATTGGTAGGTTAAATCAAGAATTAGTGAACACAGATTCTTAAATCAATCAAGTGGTGCCTTTTCAGTGTAGTCTTGCTTCTGTATAGAATCTCTCCTTTCTGGCTTGCTTCACTTTCTTAATGCGGTTGTTCTAAAACTTTGTTCCGGTTTCACAACACTTACTCGCACTGTCATGAAAAGCATATCTTGTGGCTGATTGAAAGGGACACAAAGACTGTCTGGCCCCTGAGATAGTCCTACATAATGCCCATTGTCAGTAGCGCACCCAACAAGGTCATGGTGACTTAATTCTACACAATGGTGATTGTCAGTATTCGGGGCCACCACAAAGCCACTTCTGCACAACGACTGTTGTCAGTAGCCGCAACCCCAACAAAGCGATTGTCATTCTAAAGCATCCATCATCGAGAAAGAAAACGTTAGCCATGATAGGAATCCTGCGTCCCTATAATATCCAGAACTCATCTCTCTGACTAATTCTTTTTCCCTCCCAAATCAAATGTACCAACTATATACACACCACATATATAAATCTTCGAGAGAACGTACCAATTCTGTCCAACCACCAATTGCAACCATCAACCACCCTTCCAGCACAGAGCCATCCTAAAACAATCTATCACTATGGGTTGCGGTATGTCTACCCCGACGCCGGATTATGACTATTATCATACTAGAGGGTACGACAGCGCTAAAGCCTACCGCAGCACAAAAGAAATCGATGCTAGACGACGGCAGCGCTCTGATGAGAGCTCGGCTTCGCAGCGGAGACAGGAGAATGTCGAAAGAGCCAACTATGTGCGGCGCAAAGAGTGGGAGACGTATAAAAAAGCTCGGGTAATGGGCAACGATGGCAACTATTACTTCTGAGATCCTGCGTATAGACTCCTCCGTTGGTTGCTGAGCTAATGGTTGTTTTCTAGATCGGTTGTATATACGGCACCACACGATCTAGTCGATTCGTGGGCCAGCTCTTCTGCGGGTCAGAGAGTCAGTACTTCTGAGATAGTAGTAGCTCAGGTTCGGAAACAGTACGTATATACACCTTTCTTTAGAATATGATTATGAATTCGCATTATCATACCCCACTTCTCGACTTGTTAACTATTCGCGGTGCAGACAAATGAACCACACCGGCCTGCGGACTAGACGCGTGAGTAGAATTGGCATCTTAACTCCGTTAAATTCCATTTCCGTATCCCCATAACTGTCATGAGCATGTCAGCAGAGGTTGTCATGATGTCAGTATGAAGCAAATTGCTGAAGCCAAGAATGGGAGACGGAACTAATGTACAACACAGTAAACTTGCGTTAATTCCGTCCATTACTTATTGCTCCTATTAGATTGAACTAATATTACTACACTCCTCGCCGTCGTAATAGGTCAAGATTGCTACATCTCTCACTCTCTTCCAAGGACCAGGACTATTCGACATATTACCCCTTTCCGCAGCATTCAGGTGGTTGCTATCAAGAGGTTCAGCCCACGTCCGTAGTCGACGTACTATTACGGGAGGAAAACGCTTGTCAAAATTCTTAGCGTCGCTGTTTCGGTGGTGTTGGTGCGGAGGCGGAAGCTCATGATCGTCTGACTTTGGTTCGTCCTTTACCTCGCCAGTCCCGGCACCCTCGGTAGGGTTTCCGCTTCTATTCCTATCCCCTGGTCTACCTGCTTCGCCGTTTTGGACGAACCTATGATCTTCACTTTGTTGTTTGTCTTTGCCGGCTTCGTTGACCACGATCTGGTCAGTCTCGCTGCTTTCGGTCTGTTGTTCCATTTTGCTCTTGCCTTTGGCTTTACTTGCTTCCTGACGAACGGTATGCCTATGGAGCTGGTCAGCAATGAACGCTGCTAAGCTCCGGATCTAGTCGACTTACAGCATGTACTCTTACGCGTCGTGATACTGGACCCTAAGCATTTTGGCTCAGTTTTACGCTACCCTCCAAATTTGGTCCAACGTGATTACCATGGACACTTTCGAAGCCTTTGGCAGTGCTACTTCTTGCTGAAGCAGATTTGATGACTTCACTCGCGATGGGTAGTAAAGGTATTTGGAAATCGCTCTGCGAGGTTCTTTAGACCCGCCCTACGTGTTACCATACACTACCACTATGTCCTTACTTTCTGTCATCAGCTCCCTTGTCCATCTTCCGAATTACTGCGCGCCAAATTGCGAAGTAGACGGATCCGTGCATGGTAGATCTGCCATCACGTAATGTTAAGAGATGTTTGCGCGTATGAAAGATGTAATACCGAGTTCGATTATATGCACAAGAGGGAAAACAGAGAAGCCGGCAGCGGCATTCCGCATTGGTCCAAGGAATTCCATATTCTATTTAAAAGCGGCCGAGAACAAAGAAAGGATCTTGTGGTTTAAAAAGCTGAGGCTAGAGGTTTCAAGAATCGTCAATCTGTTTGTATGCCTTGAGACTTTGTTGTACTTCCGAAGCAGTTGTTTGTACGATATCATATTGCGTGATGTTCAATTCAGTCCATATTGTCTGCTTTGGTATAGTCCTGATCGCTCCAATGCTCATCCTAGGTGCCATTGTCATATCAGATATTGGCTTGGTGAATATACTGAGTGACCAAGGTAATGGAAGTAGGGAGTAGTGTATGTACCTACTCACGCTACTGTAGATTTAGCGATACGGGGGCCGGCCTCGCGTAGTGGTTAACAAGTTCTGGGCCCAGAGCTCATTATCTACTCTATCTTACCCCACCATTCGTCACTGGTTGATAACCACCCCCCTCGTCCGCGATGGAGTCTCCTCACCCAGCTTTTGCTTCAATCGTCCCAGCATACCACTTCCTTCTGCGAAAATGGGCAAGAAACGTAAGCCTTCCGGTCATGCAAGCCGCAAACAGTGACTAACAACCTCCAGGCGCTCTCTGTTGCATATCCGTCGATATCGATGCCGTTGCAGGCTGGCTCGGCTCGTATGGTGGGGAGGATTCTACAAGTGATATCTCGAGAGGTCTGTGAAAGCCTATGGTGGATAATAGGAGTTTCTTACTCAATTGAAGGCTAGGCCTCTTCGCCGGTACTATTGGAGTACGCAGGCTACTGAAGCTATTCGATAAATACAAAATCAAGACTACATGGTTCATTCCGGGGCACTCGCTCGAAACATTCCCGGAAGAATGTGCTATGATAAGGGATGCGGGCCATGAGATGTAAAGAACCCTTTCTACGGGCGTCTCCAGATGAGGACCATTTGCTGACGCCAGCGATTCTAGAGGACTCCACGGCTACTCGCACGAAAACCCTGTGAAAATGAATTTAGAACAACAGCATGCGATCCTCGACAAGACATACAAGCAACTCACGGAGTTCTGCGGCAAGCCACCTCGTGGTTCAGTAGCACCTTGGTGGGAAGCCTCGCAAGAAGGTGCAGAGTTGATGCTCAAGTACGGCGTAGAATATGGTCAGCCAGTCCTAGATTTCTCCATGCTTCTGCCTGAGTAACAGCATGACTAAGTCCTACCTCAAAGACCATAGCTTTTCCCACCACGACTGCATCCCATACTGGCTTCGCACCGGCGACTCCTGGACGCCCATCGACTATAGCAAACATCCCTCTCATTGGATGAAGCCCCTAGTTGCCGGCCCTCATACCGGTCTTGTTGAGATCCCAGCCAACTGGTACCTTGACGATCTGCCACCTATGATGTTCATCAAGAAAGCGCCCAACAGTCATGGATGGGTGAACCCAAGGGATGTCGAGGAACTGTGGAGAGATCATTTTGATTACTTCTACCGGGAGTATGATGACTTCTGCTTTCCGGTGACTATTCATCCGGATGTGAGCGGGCATCCGCATGTAATCTTCATGCTTGAGAGGTTAGTCATATTCTTCTCTTATATCGGATATAAAGATACAGGTAGGAAGGACATTGAAGGTGCTGATCTTTCGTTTTAAATCCAGATTAATCGAGTATCTCAATACCAAAGAAGGGGTCGAATGGGTCAAGATGGAAGACATATGCGATGACTTTAAGTCTAAGAACCAGCCGCCAAAGGGCGCGCTCATGCCTGCAGAGCATGGGGCAATCTTGAAAGATCCAAGTAAATCATCCCTCCCTTCAAACTCGAATTTGGATGACTAATGCGAGGTTTTTGGCTTAGATATCGAACTGAAGAAAGCGTAACGAATTCATCTACATAGTAGAGACTTTAAGAAGATGGTGTCTATCGTAACAAGCTCGAAAGCTTCTGTTTACCTAGGGTAGAACTGGCAGCTATGCTGCAGTTAGGGTACATTGTCCAGCATATCAGTATCTTTGTAAATAGTCGGAATATTTTCCAGAGCTTCTTCTTTCAGAACCAAGGATAGAACATTCTATTACTTCCCAAAAAACTTCTGAGCATCATGTTTCCGTTGTCATATCACCTCTACTTGGCTTTTGTGGAGAGCAGCCAAGTTTGCGCCATATGGAGACCTCTAAAAGCCGTCCAATCTAACAGTGTTATCTAACGTCAAAATAACATTCGTACTAGATCTTGGTCTCCTTGACTAGCAATATTCATGCCGACCTTTGGGGCTCTCTGGCGCATGTCTCATGTCTATTAAAGTAGGTATTCTTCCTACTTCCTGGATCCGCATTCCCAAAGCATAAGCACCACCAACAAGAAACAGTCCAGTACATATCCCGAGCGATTGGCGCGATGAAGCGTTGGCCGAAGAAATTTCTCCGAAAATGCTGTTGATGCCGGTAGCCCATCCTACGGACGATGACTGCCCCTCTAAGGCCGTGTACTGTTGCGCTGACGTCTTCGGACAACATGACCAATGGATAATTGCGGAAGTTCATCTTCGCAGAAATGGCAAGCCACCATCACACACCTGAGGGCTTGCGGGTTGGGTTGTGTTTCCTGCAGTAGACATCTAGGCGAATCGGTAAGGAAGATGTATCTGCCAGAGGAAGGAGCCAAATGCAAATTTCTTGTTGTGATGGAGAATCGTAGATATTCTCGTATACTGGCCTAGGACCTGATCAATGAGCCGCCTGAATCGCGAGGAAACCCGGACCTACCTTGTGTTGCAACCCGAAGGTGTTCCAGGATTTTCTAGAACCCCGAGCGCCACGAATCGTAGCCACTGGCAAACTCTACCGCTTCTTCTCCCCCGCCCCCTCCTTCCCCTTCCTCTTCTTCGCCTTATCCTTCTGCTTCCTCCCACTCCGGTCTCTCTTCCTCAGACCCCCCATGCCCCCCTTCAAGCACTCTGAATACCTCGCAAAGAACCCATCCAGCTTATCCGCCTCCACCACCGTGGACAACTTGATCTTTTCACCCTTCAGCCGATGCTCTTTTGACTTGCCATTTGTGGCGCGGATGAGAACGGGCAGGGGGGAGGTCGGGTGGAGATCTGCAAGTGGGTCGGAGGATGGTGTGGAAGTAGGGGAGGAATGGGAGAGGCGTTTTTGGGTGAGATAGACAGAGCCGTGGTTGGAGGCTTGGTGGGAGGAGAGAAGGGAGGTGAGTTGGGTGAAGAACTGGGGTTATATTAGCTTGGGAAATGGGTGAGAAATTAGTAGGGACTGGATCATACCGTGTCGTTACTCAGGTGGCCTGTGGCCATTTTGGAAGCGAGTGTGGACCAATGTGGATTTTCCTCGATGAATGATGAAGAGTGAAAAGATTATTGGATATGGAAGGGTCGGATGGTCTGGCGACAGGCTAGCACTCAAGCCCTAACCCTAGCCTCGGGGGACATTGTGCCCAATTCCTCACTCACCCTGCCTCTTCTGAGTTTACATATATATTCTTAGCATACTCGTAGGATAAAACCAAATTGAAACTCAGAGGTTCATATTAGACTAATTCTCCATGGAGAATGCTGAAGTGATCCTCTCATCATAAAAGATGCTGGCGCTACTACTTTACCAACCGGGCATCATCCTGCAAAGCCACCCCTGGCCATCTTCCTCGCCCTCTGATCCCGTCGGTTATGATTCGCTCTGCTCCCCTTCTGTGCATCTTTGCCGTGCCTCGCTACCTGCGTGCTCCTGTCATCCGTGGCGCCGGCAACGTCTCCTCGTCCTCTACCATTTCCTCTTCCTCTGGATCCTCCTCTTCCGCCTCTCCCTCCTCGATCTGCCATTCCTATGCCATCCGAATCTTCCGTGGCAGAACCACCTGGGCTTCCACGGTACGCTGTTGGCGCCAACTCTCTCTGAGCGCCACTGAACGATGCAAATTTAGCTTCTAGCCTTCGCAATCTGCGTGGATCCCGACCAATCATTACAGCCCAGCCTTCGATGGCTTCGTCCGTCATGGCTGTCCCGCTTTTTAGTGCTGCGCGAGCTTTCCCTCTCCGCGTGTTTGCGTCTCTGTTGAATACCTCCGGCGACATTCTCCAAGCAGAAAACAGCGCTTCTTCGTTGTTGTCGCTAAGATCTGCATCGACTTCGTCACTGCCTGGCATTGCATTATCAACGGTTCCACCGACGTCTTCAATGTCGTAGGTGTCATCGCGTTCATCATCGTCAGAGTCGAAGGCAGCAAGAGCGGACAGAATCGCGGCTTTAGAGGGGCGGGAAGAGTTGGTTGAGAGAACAGCGTCAGCGGTTTGGGAGGGGTCCTTGTGGCCGGGACGTATGGAGGATGGTGATATGGCGAGCCGGTCGAAGGCATCGTTGTCGAAAATGTTCCGCCGGACTGGAGGGAGAGGAGGCGTGCTACGAGCAGCGGGGTTGGCGACTGTATTTAAGGAGTTCGTGGTTGGAAGATGAGATATCTGCTCCGTTCTATCTATGTTCCGGAGGTGAGCTGGTAGAGAATCTTCCAGTAGGTGTGCAGTCACTCTTTCGGTGTCATCATGATACTCGTCCAGTAGCTTGACTATGAATCCCGAACCAAGATCCGGAAAGAGATCTTGGATTTGGGTCACTAGGCTCACTTTGTGTACGTGTATATCGCCCAGTGCACCGTCACCATATTCATCGCGGGCCTTGCCTTTACCCTTATTGATCTTCCTTGAGATAAGGTTTTTTGGTCTTCTTGACCGGTTCTTAGTACACTCGAATATACTCAGTTTCTGCATCAGTGGCTTTGCCCTTTCAGCTTCTGGGCCCGAAAGCCGGTCACGCATCTTCTGGAGAAAAGACGTTTTTGAACAAAGCCCTACAAGTAATGAGTCAGAGTTTGAGTTGGAAGTGAGGTTGTACGACTGGTCCAGTAGCGTGGAAACCTTTGGTCGGCTGGGCTCTATCAAACTGTTCGTGCTGAGATATGTTATGGCTACCATCTTTTTTTGCACGTCAGCAGAACCTTTCTGACAGGTTGCAGACAATGAATCTATCAAGTCTGTTCCGAGCATCAGGAATTGCCCATACTGATAGCACATTCTCAGCAATGCTCCTGTCCGCCGGAGAGTCTCGTCCAATTCTGATGGAGGATTATGAGAAATCTGGTTGTGTGCTTCGAGAAGCTGAATGAGAGATGTCTTGCTCCTCTGCATAGAAAGGCTGTCGTCTAGGTTTTCTTGATCCCATGTAAGCTTAAAAAGGCTCTTCAGATTTGTACTCTTGGCATATAGAGTACTAAGATCTGCCCAATACGTCCATTCTATCAGCGCCGATGGAATAGGCTTCACTTCGGATAAAATCCTATGGGTGAGAAGAAAGCAATCTCGCCTTAAAGTCCTCATTCTCGGACTGGCCTCTGCGCGCTCATGAAATGAAGCAGTGGTTTCTTTAACATATGAGACAAGAAAACCAACGAGCGATTGATCTTTTGAAACTTTCACAGAGAATGCTTCAGGAGACAATAGGAGGTTTCCGTGCGCGAGCAAGATCCACGAATCCAGGCAATGTTCCCATTCATCTGGTAGCACCTCCTTTCTTAGATTTACTGGTGGAAAGAGCGCGAAGGGTGGTAACGCCATGCTGAAGATGTAGGAAACTGTAAATGAGGCCAAGCGAAATTTGCTGTAGAAGAGCAGTGAAATAGGCACCAGGAGCTTTCCTCAGTTAATAGAGCAAAACAACTTCATTAAATTCACATTTCAACAACTGCACTGAGTCATGACGGCGAATGCAGCAAACAGATCGTATTAAAGCGTATAAATTACAGGGATTACGATAAGCGAGTGCCAAGACTTGCAGACGCACAACATGACATCCCTCCATTTACCCCCACCGACTCAACTCTCACAATAAGCCTTTCATCACCTTACCGAACCCAGCTGTTCAGGTCTTGACTGGCATTCACAATCCGCTACCTGACCCAATCACCCTCACCCAACCCTCAAAAATGTCCTACCAGAAGCCAGAGAAGGATTTCGGCGAAGGCCCAGTACATCTCCCCTCTCCGTTCGAGTCTCCCCCTTCCTCCACCACTGACTAACACGCCCCCCCAGAAAATCCACAAGATCCGAATTACCCTCACCTCGCGCAAGATCCAGTCCCTCGAAAAAGTCTGCCAAGAACTGATCGAGCGCGCCAAATCCAAGGATCTGCGCGTGAAGGGACCCGTACGCTTGCCGACCAAATCCTTGAAGGTTACAACGCGGAAGACGCCGTGTGGAGAGGGGAGCAAGACATGGGATACATTTGAGATGAGGATTCATAAGAGGTTGATTGAGTGAGTGGATTCCTTTTTCCAGGGGTAGAGGGTGTGCTTGTCCGATTATCAGGAGGAACCGGAGGATTACAGACTGGCTGGTTAGACAGATTATACATGGTGGTGGCTAATCTTCGATTTCACGAGGTAGTCTCAATGCGCCGACCGAGGTCGTTAAGCAGATCATCATCAACATCGAGGCTGGGGTTGAAGTGGAGGTTACAATTGCGGCCTAAAGGCTTACACGATCAAGTCGCAAAACTACGCAGAGATCAATGGAGGTTGCATTGCGAACTGGGAATGGGTCTTTGATATCACAGAGCAAAATAACAAAACGGATAGCCTGCCTAAAAGACTTGTCAATTCGCAAAAAGCATTGAACGCCTTGCGCCAGATCTCACATACTAAAAACCTTACACCTTGGTATACCTATGGTCCAGATATGCGTAACCTTCAATCTTTTCAAATTTCAAAAATCCCAATGCACCCATTCCCTTTTGGGGGGCAACTCGGGCATGATTCCTCCCTTGAAAGCCCCATGCTCTTTCATATACATATAAGTCTCTGCCGTAGCCTCATCATAAGCCTCGTCTGGTAACCCTGGGTCCTTCTTGAAAGGGGGGGGTCCATCTGGAAACCAGACCTTTTCAAGAGCCCCATCATTCCTCTTGAAGCACGGCTCATCGTTGACATAGGTTACAGGCTTACCTTTCCAAGCTACGAGCTTGCCCTGCGCATTCCGCTGAGCGTGGTTCTGCGAGCCACTCGAGGCGGATGTGGAGTTTGGGTTTCCGAACGTGGTATTTGTGGTTGGATCAGCGCTTTGGCTGGTTGGTGCCTGTCTAAAGGGGCTAGGCTGCACTGTAGCAGGCTGTCCAAAAGAAGAGCCTGGCGGTGGTGCAGATGTTGATGTGGGCTGTCCCCAACTACTCGGAGCAGCTGGTGCTTGCGCGAAAGGATTTGGAGCTGCTGGTAAAGACGGCTGACCGAACACACCTTGTTGGGGAAGTGCCGATGGTGCACCGAAAGGATTCGCCGGCTGAGAAAATGCTGAGTTTTGCTGATTGGTACCTAGCGCTGAGGGTACATCAAAGGCAGACGGCTGCTGCTGGTTCTGACCAAAAACCGATGGCGCAGCAGGCTGACCAAAGGCCGGAGTTGATGACGAGGGTTGCCCGAAGGTCGAGGTAGGCTGACCAAAGCTGGTTGATGGGCGGCCCAATTGCGATTGTTGGCCAAAGCCCGACGGCTGACCGAAAGTCGACGGTTGCTGCACTAAAGATGAAGGTTGACCGAAAGCAGAATCAGGCGCAGATGGTTGGCCGAAAGTAGCCGCCGGTCTATCAAAGGTAGAAGACGCCGGCTGAGAGGACGTGGAGATTATCGAAGGGTGTCCGAAAGTAGAGGGCTGGCCAAATGTCGAGGTAGGTTGCTGGAACCCACTTGTGCTTTGCATCTGCGTAATAGCGCCCCCTTTCGCCGCGCAGGTATCTATGCGATTGGGATGCTGTTTCTCCCCATCTATGATATACTTAATTGCTCCATCAACATCGTTCAAAGCTGTCTGCATCTGCTGCTCGGCGTTGTTCAAGAGATTCTGGACATCTTGGATGGCTTGCTGTCCATTGCCCGAAGTTGCCAGTTGATAATGATACAAACGTATTTCTTCAAAGCTCTGCTCCCGAGGATAGCCGCCGAATAGCTGTAGAGGTGTATCTTTTCCAGGACCAAAGGCAGAGAGAATCCATTGAGGGCGTTCCTTGGACAGATCAGTGATTATGGTGTTCTTGTCAAGCTTGTACCTTTAGAGAAAGGTTAGGTGCATCATAAAATCAATCATATGCGGTCACTATACGGTATATCTCCACTGCCTCGATTTGAGGATGAGCCTGCAGGACTGTCAGATGATAGACCTCAGTAGAACAGTACGAATTATCTATATGTATCATAATTGAATATCGTGACCAGATTGGACATTGAATGAGGCGAAAATGCACAAGACTTATGACAACCCGGAATTCGTCGCACATTCAACTGAATTTACTCACTCTGATACGGACTGTTTCCCCGATTGTTGAGGGCATTATTCTGGAGAGGCGCAAAAGGGTTCCTTGTCATGACAGGATTGTTGGTCTTCCCTGGGTGCTCATCTCTGCATCGATCTGTTTTGTATCTTAGCTTCAATCTTCAGTATTGACAAGAGCATAAGATCAGGACCCACCTCCATATCTGCAATTTCCTCGCAAGAAGAACCGGCAAACAGCCATCTGGCACTGGGGAATTCGCGCAAAACGCAAGATTCAAGAGATCGATGCTTTAGGCAAAACCGACCAACTACAATGGTCATTCAACTTATGGCAGTGCGATACGATGCGACGGAAGAACGGTGATTATTGAAATGGCGTCCTGTAGAGTTGATCACCGTTCGGTAACGAAGAGGGACCGCTTTGTCAAATGTCAAGTCACATCACAAGATCTAGTTTACCTAAGGTATGCGAAGGTTCTCTTTGTCATGTTTTGTCACATTTTTATTCCGTTACAGCTCTTAGGCACGATATCTAGCCATTACAATGCTCTATGGGGTATATTCAAAATCAACATGCCATTGCAAGCACTCCTATAGAATTAGTTCGCTTCCTCGTATATCAGCCAGCGCGAACAAATTCTGTCGTTGAAGCCAACAAGCTAACATCCATCAGGCCTATGACGTGAAAGTAGCCATCGAAGTGTCCTTCAACCTTGAGCTTCGCTGTACACTATCCCTTAGGGTCGCCCAATTTACTCCGTCAATTTTGCGGCCACTCATGTTCTTCCCGTACTCCATTATTGCATTTGATCTCCCTGTAACCAATGCTCTCATGACGAGAGTATCGTTGGCTCCAAACAGCGTTCTCCCATTGCCGTCTTTGAGGTACTCCTCGAAACAGGCCTCTTCCTCTTCGTCTAGAGGAAGGTTTATCAGTTCTACGCTTCTGGTAGCCCTGATTGCTCCAGCTGAGTTGGCTAGAACAAAATTCAAGAGTTTCTCGAACAAAAAACGGTGGCTCGAGTTTCCTCGGGCACGCGAGAAATAGAAGGCTTCCGTCACACTTGACCGGCACATGATCGAAAATAACTCCTCGAGAACCTTGCTGGATGTGATGCATGGTGATACAGTATGAAAATACGCCAGAGGGAGAGTAACATCATTTTCGGATGCATGCCGGCACAGCGTGTATAGAATTTCTTCGGGGAATGTTGGTATAAGCGCAGGTTCGGTAAGATAATTTAATGCACTCTTCGACGTTTAATGTCAGTGATGATCAGCTAGAGATTTTTGGAGTCTCCTAGTTACTTCAAATTCCTTCTTATCCAGACACCAAACACCGTCGATGAATATTCTATATTTCTCTGGCAAATAGATAGCGTTTGAGAACGCTTCAGCAGGTTCTTTGGTATGGAAGATGTCTTTCAACATGTAGTATAACAAGGACTGCTTGTGATGATCGGGAGAAGCGCTCGATATTATTAGGTGGTGGAGGTTCTTGAGGCCATCGTGTGAACGTGGTGGATACTGCTTCGATGCTACAGAGAGAGTATCAGCTATGGGGGAAGATATGGGCCAATTCCTCGGAATATTGATCAGCTCACCTTTTTCGATGCCCAGGGCTTTCAACAGTCGGTCTACAAAAAGCTCATTCTCTAATTCTCCACGGTGTTGCAATATCTTGTCAATCGTATGCTGGTCAAACGCGATATCGGGTTTGTAGCTGAAGACAGCTTGAAATTTCGTGTCGGAATCCTCGTAGTCGTCCATAAGAGCTACGGCTCATAGGGTAACGAAGTTTTGGACAACGGCGGTCGTGGCCATCTTGTAAATTTGCAAGCGCGTCACTCAAGTGTGTTGCTGCCGTCCCTCGGTCGGCTATATAACATCTAAGTCCGGCGCTAAAACGGGTAAGGCTGGGTGATACAGTAAACAGTCAGAAGGTAAACAATCGCGACTTGAATACAGCAACCATCACCCGATCGCTATCAGGGAGGACAATGGCTACCATTTCTCCTACGCGACCATCTCGAAGGGTGGCTACTCGGAAAAAGGTTATTGTTGAGGAATCGGATGACGAGGTGCTCAATGCCCCGCCAGCGAACGAGGATGATAGTGATGAGGGCTTCACGCCAGCTCCGCAGCGCAGTCCAAGACGCCAGACCCGGCGAAAGACTACAGATGTCCCCTCGACGCCACGTACTGCTGCGCGTAGACGGGCGACACGGAAAACAGAAGAGATTGAAACATCACAGATTTTTGATCCCGAACAGACCATGCCTCCAGAGCCAACATCCCCTTCAAAAACGGTATCTCCAAAAAAACGAAAAAACACCGCACCACCCAAGAACAGCCGAGGTTCTGTCTTGATGGATTGTCCTCCGTTATTACCAACCCCAAAGCCCTCAACAACGCCCGAGGCGTCCCAATTACACGGCACTCCACTGGCAGATATCACGGATGCAACTATCAACGAGCAAACGGCACCGGTGAAGGCTCAGAAAGATTTTGTTCCGGTCAAGCCCATGGACACGTTACTAGAGAAGCCCATGGACATTGTTATAAGGTCAAGAGCCTTGGCAGAACCTCCTATTCAGGAAAATACGGGTCCTAGAGCAAGAACGGTCATAATGTACCTAGTACTTACAAATTTCAAGAGCTATGCGGGGAGACAAGAAGTTGGGCCTTTCCATGCGTCATTCTCGTCGGTAGTTGGTCCCAATGGGTCTGGGAAGTCGAACGTCATTGATTCCCTATTATTTGTTTTCGGCTTTCGTGCAAGTAAAATGAGGCAAGGCAAGATTTCTGCCCTAATACACAATTCCGCAGCATTTCCGAACTTGGACTTTTGTGAGGTTGAAGTGCATTTCGAGGAGGTCATGGATCTTGTATGTGGTGCTATCATGACAATTGGCTACCCAGGCTAACAGAAGTAGCCCAATGGAAAGCACGAAATTATTGCGGACTCTACCTTGATCATATCTCGAAGAGCCTTCAAAAACAACGCCAGCAAATATTACATCAATAGTCGAGAATCCAACTTTACCACAGTTACCACACTATTGAAAGAACGTGGCGTTGACCTTGACCACAAGCGATTTCTAATCCTACAGGGCGAGGTTGAGTCCATCGCCCAGATGAAGCCAAAGGCGGCCAGCGAACACGACGATGGTTTGCTTGAATATCTTGAAGATATAATTGGGACCTCAAAATACAAGACTCCGATTGAGGGCTCCGCTGCAGAGGTCGACACCTTGAATGAAGTCTGCACCGAGAAAAGCGCCCGAGTCCAACATGTAGAGAAAGAGAAAAATGGTCTTGAAGACAAGAAAAATAAGGCTTTGGCATTCATCAAGGACGAAAACGAGCTGGCTTCCAAACAATCAGCGTTATACCAGATCTACATTGATGAATGTGGAGACAACCTGAAGGTGACTGAGGAAGCTATAGGGCAGATGCAGGGGCAGCTGAACGCAGAGCTTGAGAAGCATCAAGGAAATGAAGACGGTATTAAGAATTTAGAGAAGGAATACAAGCGTGCAACGAAAGAGTGCGAAGCATTGCAGAAGGCCACTCAAGCCGTAATCAAGGAAATGGCGAGGTTTGACAAGGAGAGTGTCAAATTTGAGGAGAAGAAGAAGTTCCTTAGAAGCAAGCATAGCAAGCTAGAAAAGGCACTGTACACCAGCCGGCTCTCTGGTTCCGAGGCTGGAGGTCTAGTCCAAAAGCACTCGGATGACGTTGAGCGCAATACTCGCGAAATCGCTGCTCTAGAAAAGGATCTACACGTCGAAGAAAGAGAATTGAGCACAATTCGGGATGGCTTGAAGGGAAAGACGCAGGCGTTCTCTGACCTAATAGTTGTCAAGCAGAAAGCCTTAGAACCTTGGAATTTGAAGATCAACGAAAAGCAATCGACTCTCGCGGTAACGCAGAGCGAGCTTGACATCCTTAGAGAACGAGCTTCTGCAGGAACTACTGCTCTGGAAGAAATTCGAGAAAAGATGAAGACCATGGAGGAAAGCCGCCAGACAAAGGAGTTGGAAGTCAAAGACATGAAGGGTCGGAAGACTGAGATAGAAAAAGAAGCGAGCAAAGTACAGTTTGAACTGGCCAAATTGACACAGAAAGAACCAGAGATGCGATCGCAACTGTCTGGAGCCCGCCAAAGAGCCGATGAAGCAAGAGCCAGCTTATCCAGCACACAGACCCAAGGAATTGTACTTAATGGGCTAACGCGATTGAAGGAGTCAGGTCGAATCGAAGGGTTCCACGGACGACTAGGCAATCTTGGAACCATCGATCAGAAATATGACGTGGCTATTTCGACCGCATGCCCTTCTTTGGAGAACCTCGTGGTCGATTCTGTCGAAGTCGGTCAGCAGTGTATTGACTACTTGCGCAAGAATAACCTTGGCCGAGCGAACATAATTCTCCTAGACCGCCTTGCTCGTAGAGATTTGTCCTCCATAGACACTCCTGAGAAGGTGCCACGGTTGTTCGACCTGGTGAAGGCGAAACACGATTCATATCGGCCTGCTTTCTTCAGCGTCTTGCAAAATACGCTTGTTGCGAAAGATCTAGAGCAAGCGAACCGCATTGCCTACGGCGTTCGAAGATGGAGAGTCGTTACACTCGACGGGCAATTAATCGACGTGTCGGGCACCATGAGCGGTGGAGGGACTCGTGTAGCAAGAGGCGGCATGTCCTCGAAACTAGTTGCTGAATCTTCAAAAGAGCAAGTATCAAAATTGGAGGTCGACCGTGACGACTTGGAGCAACAACTTCGGAACTTCCAAGAGCGACAACGAGAGCTGGAGGTGACTCTCAAGGAGCTGAATAGCCAAATACCACAACTGGAGACAGCAATGCAAAAGGCTTGCTTGGAGATTGACAGTATGGCACGCAATCTTATGGACGCTCAACGACGGGTCGAAGAGCTAACTTCTGCACAACAACCCTCTAAATCTGACAATGCTCGGATAGCGACACTAGTAAAGCAGATTTCGCAGCTGGAGAACTCGGTCGAAAATTTGCATGCAGAGACAGCAGGTCTGGAAAACGAAATCAAAGAGCTTCAAGACAAAATAATGGAAGTTGGTGGAGTACGACTCCGAGGACAAAAAGCAAAGGTTGATGGCCTGAAAGAGCAAATAGAGACTTTGACCGATGAGATCTCCAACGCAGAAATCGCCAAATCCAAGGCTGAGAAACAGCAGATCAAGCACCAAAAGACGTTCTCTGAAACAGAACATGAACTTGTTGCGGCAGCAGAGGAGTTGGAGCAATTGACCAGCGAAGTCAAGGTCCAAGCTACTGACGCGTCTGGTTCCAAATGTAAAGCAGAGGAAGCGCAAGAGGTATGTTTACAGAGGGTGCTATGCCTACATGCAGGAAACACCATTGACGCTGCGGAATTTAGGCATTAGAAGCCAAGCAAGAGGAGCTTTCGGCTTTGAAGCAGGAGGTCGACATTAAGAATGCAGAACTCAATGAGACCCGTGGTGTCGAGATTGAAATGCGTAACAAGCTTGAAGAGAACCAAAAGGTCCTAGCAGAGAACCAGAAACGACTAAGATATTGGAATGACAAGCTGAGCAAACTCGGTACCCAAACCGTTAGGTAAGTCTCCTATTGCACATAGATGCAACTCGACTTAATCAGGCAAACAGCGATCTCGGCGAAGAGCAACCCGCAGACGACCTCCCCACCTATACCAAAGACGAACTCGCCGACATGGACAAGGACACTCTCAAAGGAGAAATCGCCATCCTCGAAGAGAAAACCCAGAACCTCAACGTCGACCTCGCCGTCCTCGCAGAATACCGCCGCCGCGTCGACGAGCACACCACCCGCTCCAGGGACCTCCACTCCGCCATCACCGCCCGCAACACCGCCAAAACCCGCTGCGATGACCTCCGCAAACTCCGCCTCGAGGGGTTCATGACCGGCTTCAGCCTCATTTCGCTACGACTAAAGGAGATGTATCAAATGATTACGATGGGCGGCAACGCGGAGCTGGAGCTTGTGGACTCGTTGGATCCATTTTCCGAGGGCATCCTATTCAGCGTCATGCCGCCGAAGAAATCGTGGAAGAATATCTCCAACTTGTCGGGTGGGGAAAAGACATTGAGTAGTTTGGCGCTGGTGTTTGCGCTACATCATTATAAGCCGACGCCGTTGTATGTGATGGATGAGATTGATGCGGCGTTGGATTTTAGGAATGTGAGTCCGCTAGTTTTCTGTTTGCGTCCTACTCCTGCAAAACCTATGATTTCGCCAAAATTGCGCTTCTTATTTTGCTTTTGGAACATTTCTCGTACATACGGCCATAGACAACATAAGCTGTTGATCGGAAGACTAGTAGTTGGGTCGGTGACGACCAGCGAATCCCTTCTGTTGTATGTTTTTGTTTTATTTTTATTTTTGTTGCGCATCACAACAGCTAATCATCTCCTCTCTTTCCACCGCATCTACCATTCGCCTGTTGTTGTTTCTTTTTTATTTTGAGATCCTCCAGATCATTAACTTTTTAAAACTAACTCGACCCACCCAGGTTTCCATCGTAGCATCCTACATCAAAGAACGCACCAAGAATGCGCAGTTCATCGTGATTTCCCTCCGGAACAACATGTTCGAGCTTGCGTCGAGGCTGGTCGGCGTGTACAAGGTTAATCATATGGTATGTTTTTGTGGGTTTTTTTTTTAGGTGTTTAGGGTTTTAGTGCAAATAGCTGATATTTGTGGGGGGGTTTAGACGAAGAGCGTGACGGTGGAGAATAGGGATTATATCAGTGGGAGGGCGTGAGGTGGGTGGGAAGGGAAGGGAAGGGTGCTGGTGTTTCCCGGGTTTGGGGAGGCGGAGGCGAAAGGGAGGGGTTGAGTTTCTCGTGTCATGCAGATTTGGGACCGAGAGAAATATGATATGGCGTAGTAGCTATCGTACTTATATTGAATTTCAAGTTTGCCGTACAAAGATCTCGTACCCCATTGCTCTCCCTACCATAACAGGATATCGCCACCCCTCTTCCCCCTATTTTATCGGCCCAACCAACTCACTTGCTTGTAAAAGCACAAGTCCCCATATCCATCTTCTTCGCGGGCCCAGAGGGCGAGATGTCAAAGTCGAAGATGTCCATTGGCAACCCGAGCGTCGTGCAGGCATTGGGGATCTAAGTACCCCAATCAGCTTCAAATTCCTATTTTTCAGGATAGAGAAAGATGTGACGTACATCAACCAACCCGGCAATATGTCCCTGGATCGGCGCGCAGCTAAGCAGGAGATAGGTCTGGTAGTCATCATACCCAAACCTCCTGAGGTACTCAATGCACCTCAACGTCGTCTGGCGATAGGCTATGGTCGCATCCAAATAGTGCTGCTTGCCCTTCTCGTCAACGCTGAAGCCCTCGAACGTCAGATACCGCCCGGGTCCATAATGCGGCTCTACGGGTCCGGGCAGGAACAGCGGGCTCTTCATTCCCAAGTCCGCCATTCCGTTCTTCATGACGGTGAATTTGATCGTGATGACGCCGGCCATTTCGATGGCGCCGCAAAAGGAGATTTCGCCGTCGCCTTGGGAGAAGTGCAGGTCGCCGACGCTGAATTTGGCGCCTTTGACGTGCACGGGGAGGTAGACTTTGCTGCCGCGGCTGAGGTTTTTAATGTCGCAGTTTCCGCCGTGCTCGGGGCGGCCGGGGATGGTTCGCGCGCCTTCTTTGCCCACCTTGGCTTTGACGTCCCCAGTTCCGCTGCCCGCGTGCACGTTCTGCGGCTCAGGGGGTTGGGCAACGATTTTTTCGAATTTTTGCGCCGCGTAAGTGTCGATGAGTTCTCCTTCGCGGCGGTTCCACTCGGCGAGAACTTCGGCAGATGGGGCACAGCCCAAAATACCAGGGTGGATGAGACCCGGGAATCGGACATGGGGAATGTGGCGGGAGGACGCAAAGATACCCTCGAAGTCCCAGATGGCTTTGGCGCTGGTGGGACATGGAATTGTTAGTCAGATCCATCAACACCAATAAAGAGATACTAGGTGATAGTGGTCAAGCGGAAGTATGGAGTCTATAGCGCTCGGTGCGTGAAGACCTACGCATTGGGGTAAATCTCATCCAAGAATCCACCACCATTGCTCTTGTCAAACACACCTGTGAAACCCCAAGGCTGCTCCTGGAACGGCTGCACATCTTGAATCTCAACGATAAGGACGTCTCCAGGCTCTGCAGTCTCGATTTCGAAAGGACCGGTCAAGTAGTGGATCTTGGTCAAGTCGACGGTTCTCATGTCATCCGCGCTATCGTTGTTCCCAATCTGTCCACCTGTCCAGTCCACACATTCGATCTTGACAATCTCATCGTTCTTGATCGTGCCGCAGAAAGGTACTGTATGACTACGTAAGTCCAAAACGATAACGCTCCAGGCAGGCTTATGTACCGTCAGGATGCCACCTGTTCTGCGCCATGTCAGTGATACACCCTTCAAAGCTGGAATGGTATTGAACATACGTGAAGACCAGACTGCTCCGCAGCAGGCTTCTTCAGGTCGACCTTCATGGCCGTGCGGATTTCCTTGAGACCCATGATGTACAGAGAGAAATGCCGATTGGGAACAGAGATGACAACTTTGGAAGTACTTGAGACAAGATGGAGCTTTACTGTTATGTTGTTGTTGTTGTATAAGGAAAAGCAGTGAAGATATTCAAAGACATGGCGGGGCAACGGATGGCACTCTAGCCCATTGCCCCGCAGGCCAAGGTGCCATTAGCTTTCCATCTTCCCTTGAACATGATGAAAATCAAGGTATAATACGGTAGTGTGGTCATTGCAGTTGTTTTGTTTTATTGTGGAAGATGATAAGGTTCATGATGGTGGTCTATCGCTCTTATCAGTTGTGGTCTGGCTCCTCGCAACCAGACAAAACAAGGCGGGGTAAGAGGGGGAGAATGATTCGCCCATTCTGAGAATAGAAAACAAGTCCCAAGACACTGCCGCATCGGGTTTAATGGATTGCCATGTTACCGGGCCATCTTCGGCTTATTTGTATTGACATGGATGCTTTTGCGTTATGTACAGTTAATGTATGCCTGTTGCAAATCGATAGAAGTGGCTAGGAAAACTTCTTTTCCGGGAGCTCTGGGTTATGAAGAGGATTTTGCTTCTCTTGGTTTGTCTGAATATTATGGGCATCTAGATTCGCCAAAGGAAGTTTGAGAAACTCGTGCTTGTTCGTCCATCTGACCTGACTTTCTGCAAATCTTTCACTGTAGGCGGGAGGCGGCGGAGGATCCGTGATCTTGGTGATGAGAAATGCAGTTGAAGCTTCGGCGACTCCATAGATGAGCACACCCAAGAGAGGGATCTTGAGAAATATGTAGAATCCCACGCCAAATCCAAAGAGCACACCTTCGCGGTCACGGAACCAAAGGCGCTTTTGGTCTTTCGAAAGGCGAATTCGTGAGAAGTAAGGTTCGAGCTGTCCTGATCAGTCGGACGTAATAGTAAATGCATCCCAGCGCCATGACTGACCAATTCTCTCATCAAACTTCGGGATGAGAAGTAACTCTGCAAGAACACGACGAGGTACCTTCGAGGCAGGAAGATACTACTACCAAATATCACAGCAGCCGGCAACGGCCCCACAGCGTTATTGAACGTGTAGAAACTTGCCGCAGGAAGGACGAATCGTCCAATGACTGGAAGATAGGAGAGCAAGTATATGGCCAAGGAGATGCCCGCACGTCGGCCAAAGCGGACCAGGAATGCTATCGCTGCGTCCGTTGGAGTCCTGTGTTTGCTTGTATCGCCATGTGTCGTGTACATTCGTAGGTTCGGATAGTACAAAGCACGAAGTGTTTTCGGATCCTCAGACTTGTGCTTCTGGATGTATGTCTGATCTACCCATTCAAGGGAGTCCATAAACCTAACGGCGTGAGCATAATCTTCGTGCAGTCTGTGAAACTTTACTCACATATGGTCGAGTGTTGGTGTGATGTAACGCATCAGGCTCATCAGAAAGAAGGGAACCTGCAGCACCGAGTTTGCAACAAAGTCCAGTCCTCCAACAACCTTGTCATCCCAGGTGACTGAGTCAAAGTTTATGAAATTTGAAAGTGTCCATAACGAGGCTTTGGCAGCCACGATCTACGTTCAAGTTCCGTCAGCCTCAGCCCAATCTCAGTCTCCAGGTAGAGAACTCACAGGTACAGCTATTAGGAGCCTTATGACAATGCCAGCGCAGACGGCAATAGCAGCCTGGCGGTAATGCTCGTATTTGAATAAGCCTGGGTTCTGGAGTGCTCTGAGCGCTGATGTGGATTTCAGCTTGGGAAGTGGAGTGACAGGATTACGGAGCGCAAACCCCCAACAATGGTGAGCTGAGCACCTCGTATGATAGCATTGGGGTCGAAGTTCGACATTGCAAATTTTCAATGCACGTACTGGCAGCGAGTTGAAAGAAATCACGTATTAAAGACTGCTACTTGATATCCTGAAGCTTTCCGGCGGCAGACATGTTGGATGACGTAGGTTAGACAGGGGTTACAGCTGGTGGGGCGAGGGGGGTTGGAAAAGTTGAGCCAGGGCCGGAACTTTTTTTTTTTGATTTCAACCCCGACTCAACTTTCTGCATATGCTAATCATGAGTTCAAATTGATTATAACCCCGGCTCAGCTTTCTGCATATGCTAATCATGAGCTCAAGAATTGATGTTATTTAGCTAAAGTAGCTAGAAGACAAACAGCAAGAGCGAAGTATTGAAGTCGTGCATATGCACAGCTTTAACGAAACATCGAAAAAACAGCAAGACGAGCGAAGATTCTTCTACATATGCTTAGCATATGCACAAAACATGCGAAATCATGAACTCAACTTGTGACATGCTCATTAACAAGCTATCGCTCACATTTTTCTCGTCAGATCTTTCTTGTGAGCTCGTGATTTGCATCATCACTTTTCTCGTCGTCTTCAACATTGAACGAGCTGAGTTTCTTTTTAGTAAATGCGCGACATATGCGAACTGCGACTCTCACCTTCAAATCATTTAGTCAATCTGTTATCTTGTTCGCTCGATTTTCAGCGTCGATGCTTTCGTTGTTCATCGATGATTCTTTATGCTCAGTTGATGTCGCGCATATGCACAGTCGAGATCTTTTTAATCAGATGTCAATTTTTTTGTGATCTCGCTTAATGCTCTTGACAGCATAGGCTTCGAAGCTTTTTCAATCCGACGTCAATTCTTGAATGTGCGGGGCATATGCAATTTTTAAAGTTCAATCCGACGTCAAGAATTTTTTCCAACCCCGGCTCAACTTTTTCAACCCCCCGGCGAGCTGCACCCCCGTTAAGACAACCAGGTAATATATAACTCGGTGATGCTATTCTCTGTTCTCGAGAGAATAGCACAAACAGTCATGTGGCTAATTGAAGATTATCGAAAGTATCGAAGCTGACTCTAAAGCGAGTCCACAGAATCGCAGAGAGATGAAAAGGATTACAGAATAAGTATTAACAATCGAGATGGGTGGACTCGAGTAATCATTGTCTATGCCTCAAGTGCCTGAACTGGTGTATCTATGCCTGTGCTCTGGAGATGGCTCTGGCAAACTTCATTCCGGTGAGCATACAATTTCTTGAAACCACTCGAATCGAGATCTGAAGACTGAAGCTCTTACTGAAGGAACCCATAGCACGGTTCACAAAGATAATGAATCATGGAATAGATAGATATAGATATATGTAAATAAGAGTATTGATAGCTGAATCTTTGCTCAGCTAACGTTGAAATTAAATTACATTCGAGAAGCTATCAACACACTTTGCCTTGCCTGCATCTTTCGGTCACCCTTTGAGATCTATGCAGCGTCGTGACAGACACAGAAGACGTGTCTCACTTCGGAGACTGCACTTGGAAGGCGGGGCTCAAGATATCATAGTCAACACGAAGACTCTCAATCATTTTATAAGCGTTCTCCCGGCCAAGCGTCCATTCCATTTCTTATTGATTTCCTCAGTGCAGGCATCTGTGACAACCTTAAGGTAGGTCTTGAATACTGCTCAGTCGTTCCTCGGGTTGGCGGCCGAAACAGGCCTCAGAGCTTGCGTAACATTAAAACCGTCATTGATGATCTTGAAGCAAGCTGCGAACAGATCAGACACATAGTCTTTTTGTGTCTCAACGTCCTGGCGATTGCCGTAGCGGTTAAGGTGGCCTTCAATGTATGCTTTGAAGACGTATGCGAGGATTTGATCGTGAGCTTTGATCCAGCCCGGAATGTCATCTGATTGAGTCAACTCGAAGAATGGAGCCCAGCCGGAGAAGACCACGTCAACTAACATCAAGACTTTCGCATCTGAGGCGTAGATGAATATGTTTCCTGGCTGGTGGTTTGAGCCTTTGTATGAGAGCTCGAGGGTTTGATTTCCGACGCAAAGGCGCTTTTCGTTGTCAAAGGCTTCGTTCGGAAGCGGGCGGTGAGGATCGGGAGTTGGGGTGTTCTTGATGTGGTTGAATGTCTCGTTCTGTGCAATATATTTCTTTGCCGTATCATTGAAGATGTACGCCCCTCCAACGTGATCTGCGTGGGCGTGACTGTAAACAAAGTGAGTTACAGGTTTATCTGTGACGCTCTTGATCGCGGCCTTAAGCTTGTAACCAAGAGTAGGAGGACAATCGACGAGTATCACTTCGTGAGTGCTCACTAGGAACATAGACTGGTAGAGCCCATCTGTGACGAAATATGTGCCATGCCCAAGGTCTTCGAGGTAGTAACCCGTCTGGGCGCTGATGGTAAATCCCACAGCCTCTTGTGGAACGGGGAGGTATTTGAGGTTATCTGAATCGGGACCGTAGTAGATGCCGGCTAGATCTCGGTGCTCATTGGTATGATGAGGATGGGCCTGGATAATGACAGGTAATGCAAGAGCAGCCAGGGTCAACAAAGCATGGCAGAGAACCATTTTCAACCTTTGGAGAAGAAGTACGGAGTAGATAGAGAGAAGATAAAGAAGATCAACCGATCACTTGGATTATACATGACGGAAGGCAAGGGTTTCCATGATCTTTTATAGGTAGGTCACCAACCTTCATCTTCTCCTGATTTCTATTGCAGTCTTGCCTCACGGGTTGCAGTTGGTAAAAATTCTTGGCATCGAGCCGGACTTTGTAATTAGCATGAGCTCCGCACATGCGAGACTTGACGTCGGGTTGGAATTATTATGCCGATGCCGAATCTAGGATTAAGCGAGGCTACAAAAATTAAACGTGCAATTATAGCTGTGCATATGCGCAGCATCGACTGAGCTTATAGAGACATCGATGGACGAAGAAAACATTACCGCGAAAAATCGTGCGGACGAGATATCTGCGTGGCTAAACGAATTAGAGATGAGAGATGAAGCACGCATATGTTGAGCATAAGCTAATAATGAATTCAGCTGTCACGTAACTCACACAATCGTGGTTTTGAAAACAACGAGAAGAATGATGATGCAAAACATGAGCAGAATGATGGAGATGAAAAAGAGAAGATACAAAACATGATTGATGAAGAAAATGTAGGTGATATTCTTTGAATGAACATGTAGTCTGCATATATTGAGCATACGTTTAATCTTATGTCAGATTGAATCGAATTCTCATCTTCGCTTCGGATTCTCATCGTCATCCTCGTTGGTCTGTATGCACTTCATATGCATCGCATATGCTTTGCTAAAATCTTTCTTCAATTCTTTCTTAAGCAAGCGTCTCAAGAAGATCGTCGCAGATGTCAAGGGCAAAGATAAGCATAGCATGAGCATCGCATATGCACTGCTAACGCACTTCACAGTCCTCGGTGTCATCACACGTCGCTCTGACCGCATTGCGGCAAAGTAGGACGGAATTCATGCTTTGCATATGCTTCTCATACGGTGTAGTTAGGCAAATTCAAAATGTTGATGAAATGTTTTCGAACATATGTTTCGCATATGCAAAAAGTTGAGCTGGGTCCGGGGGAAAAAAAAAAGACTTCCGGCCCCGGCTCGGCTATTCCAACCCCATTTTCCACTCAGACATGCCGGCGAACAGTTGGACCTTCGACGCCCTCGACGCCACCTCAGCCTTCTTTCTTCTGCACCTCCGTACCTAGTATGCTGTTGCGTACCAATCATCGTTCTAACCAAGTACGTTCTATATCCACAAGCAAGAAGAAGAATCGCTATCCACTCAACGTTTCTTAATCAATCATAGCTCCTCTGACTAGATTTGGCTATCCCAGTAGAAGGTCTTGCTTCATGAAACCCATAGGTGCGCACGAAATCATAGCGCTTTGAGATATCTATGGCAAGATGTGGAAAAGTTGCTGAAATATTTTGAAGAATGACTCGGCACGCATTTTTTTTCTGGCTTGAACCATCAGCATAAAAAAATGGAAACGACATCCGCTGGAAGCCTTCTGAAACTTGTCTGCTATTACGATAAGCTACCATAAATATATCTATCTCTGCAATAAGTGACAGAAACATGACTAGTGAACAAATCCCTCTATGTTTCCGGAGCAGCGAGAACTGCAATGCGTAACACAAATGATGGAACCATCTTAGATTGAATTGCATTATGACGCTAAGAAAACCAATAGCTTTGTTGCGAATAGTACATAGATCTGATTATTATCGTCGTCGGGTTCAATCTCTATCAGCCCCCAAGCTGTTGGATGATTCTTGATGCGATCAGGTTGTGGGTCGGATACGTTGGATGAAGATCATTTAGCCACATGTACTGATCGACTGGGACTTCACATGATGGATCGAAGTAGCTCAAGGTTGGTGTTCCGCTACAACAGTTGTTAGTCATGATTGTGAAAGCCACCAGAAGTATGAAACGTACTTCTGGTAGGCCGCACAGTAACCAGTGGTATTGTGGTAATTCGACGTCTCCTGGAATGCCGACGGATTGTTAAGCACTATGGTAAAAAGCCAATTTGTGTCAAAGTAGAACGACGTAGTATCTGGATAATGAGTGCCAAGGTTATACACCAATGCTCCCAGTCGAAAATTGAACTCCCCAATGTATTCCGCCAGGTAGGCTTGAGTAGATGCGCTCAAGATAAGAGCACTAGGTGAGCGGTCAATAGGTGGAACGTTGAGAAACACGAAGTTGCGAGCACCGGAGGCGTATAACTGATAGGCGCATTAGCAACGATCGTTGGTTTCATCATTGTTTTCGCATAAGACTGACAGAATGAACAAGATCTTCGTATGTTTTTATGAGAGCATAGTTGAGAAGGGAACTTTGCTCGGTATACGAACGAATCACATCATTGATGCCAAAAAAGACAGTGAACAGGCTATTCGCAGATGTCCATGGGACAATGACCTTTTCTGCATAATCGGGATCGAATTCATTTGTAACCTGTTGCTCAAAGCTTTGCACACTAAGCCCAAAGGCAGACTCTACTAGATTCGGGTCGATGGTAGCTCCGCCGAACCCAAAATTATACGTCTGGATGTAGCTTGCGTTGTATGTTGTGGTCAAGAAGTCGACATAGTTAGGCCCGTTGGAGGAAGTTACACCAGGATACAATGGGTTTCCGAGTGGGTTGTTGCGGTTGGGCTGTTCTCCGCTGATGTTGAAGCTTGTAGTAGTATAAGAATCACCACTGTGACGTTGTTAGCTTCATGCTTTCTCCACGCATGTATCCAAGACGTACAAGGAGAACAAGTATTGGACGTTATGCCAACCACTCCACACCTTGCCCGACTGCCTTGGGGCAAGCCAGGTCGGGGAATAACGCCAATGGTCAGGCCTCTTAGTAAAATTGCTAGGAATGACAGGTGGAGGATGACAGCCAGGCTGAACCTGACCGTTAGAAAAACCACAGACATGGTATGCTAAAATAAGCACTGCTAGGGTAAGAATTTTTATGAAAGACATGCTGATGTAGCGCCCTCAATTCTCGATAGGACTAGAAGCAGATTGTATATGGCTCAATGAGAAAATGAAGCATTAGTAGGGAAGCTTGGTGGTCGACGTAACAGAAGTGAAAGTGCAGGGTATGCTAGTGGCGTGTTGTTTCCTTATCTGTTGGCGAAGACAGCACTTGCCCTAAGTAGTAACTACATTAGGATAATCGCGACGTAACCGCGCTCGAGGGTCAGGTCAGCGTCTAAGGTACCTACGAACTTAAGATACCTTACCTAAGAACCAGCTTAGCTCTCCCCCCCTTGGAAGCTATAAAGGAGAGCACAGTTCGTAGTGCAGTTGTCGTGACCTTCAATGCAAGAGTAGGATCAAGGCCAAACGTTCAAGCGTAGAATAGCTTTGGAAAACTCCTCTTCTTCGGCCTTGATTTCATGTTTACGAAGCATAGCAGTAGGGCAAAAGCGATTATTAGGCTTATATTAGGCTTCTCATTTCACTCGCCATGCTTTTCTTACTTGCTTTATAAAGTCGAAGCAGCTGGTAGACGCTTGGGCGGCAGAGACCATCCAGTCAGCAGCTCGAGATAGAACATCCAATTAAGCCAAAGAGTCTCCCTTTCTGCTTTCCCAGGGAACGGGACTTGACGATTGAGCACTGTGATCAAGCGTCAGCTGCTTCCGCAATTTAATGGCTTACTCTAGCTCACTGTTGGGTTGATCCCATTTGCTGGCCTTTACAATGCTCTGAGTTGCCCAAGCTCGCCCATACGAGGTTTAGCTGTCAATTGGATAGCGACCACGCGCAGTATAACAACTAGTGGCAACTTGTAGGTTCGTGCTGCATCCTTGTAAGAGATGTTACACATCATACTGAATCTAGAGGCATTATAGCTGCGACCTTTAGCTTGAGGGCCACAGATTGCGGCTGCTACGGAGTTGTGCCTACTGTATGATTCCAGAAACTATGGCGGTATCGGCGAAGCAGCTGAATGCTTCAATAGTCCGTACTGCCTCAATTATCTGATATGAGAGGATTTTTACGTTTCAGATGACGCGATGACTGTGTGGAGAGAAGATAGGTGAAGTCAAGACAACAGGGTGAGGTTGGCCATGAAAGTTTCTTTGCATGGCATGTTGGAGGAGCACAAGGGTTGCCACTAGGAGATGGGCAAGGTCATAGTGGTCAAAGCAGCTTCTCAACGATCGCAGTGACACGAGACAGACAAGTAATCACTCATCGTAAGAGATATAACAAAACCCTAAGACAATCTAATCGCGGTTCAAAGTGCAGTAGTCGACATATTTCAAGGTTGGAGATCTGTACGGTCAAAGAAGTCTGTTAATTCTCTCAATCTTGGATCGTCAAGCTAGCTTTCTCCCAAAGCTCCTTTACTCGAGAACTTACCATTTCCCCAACAAATTCCACTTCCCTAAAGGACGAGCATTATTTTGCCCTAATGTCCCCTATGGCCTGCATTGAGCTCCGCGCTTTCAATGCTATCCGTTGAATATCTAGCAGCGCTATGTTGCAACTGAGCAGGCTGACTGGAATTATTCTGTCCTCCTCACTCACAAATCAGGAAACGTGGAGTCAGTCTTCGGGTGAAGTCTACCGCTTAAAGAACTTTGAGGAGGACGTTGATCGTAACAAAGTGCATAAATAGGCAAAAGGATCCGACGCGTAAGGAGAAGATGATGAAGCCTTCTGGACGAAGATATGGATACATAATAACGTGCCGTTTGTAGACTGGTGGCAGTGACTTTGCTCTCAAATCCCAGTCTTGGTCTTAGCTTCAGTCTCTAGCCCAGCGTCAACCGTGGGAAGGAGGAGCAGTGGTCGGATAGGCAGCTGTATATCGCACATGGTAAATCAGTGATAACCTGAGTACGGTTGTAATGCCGCGATATGCTTATTTTTTTTGGAAAGCCGGCAAGCGCTTGGTGTTTGAGGATTTTAGAAACAGGTCTGCTGAAATCGGGGAGGGAGTCCCGAGCGAGAGCTATTTGAGTAGGTTGGATGACAGTAAAATCACTTCGTTACCGCAGCGCTGTAGTTCTCTGCTATGGCCGGGACGTTGTCTTCCTACCGGCCATTTTATTGTGTGATGTTGAAGAAAAGATGTTTCGAAAAGGACGGAGGCTACTGTAAACTCCGGGTAGTGACCGGCCTTACGAGTAGGGCTTTGCCTCCATTGGTCAACAACACTCCTTCGTCCAAAGACTCTTCCGAAGGTGCTTTACGCGTCCACGATGCTAGCATTACCAGCCTATCTGCATCGATGAAAGAGTCTGCGAGTGAGGTATCATGGAAATCGCTTCAGCGCCGACCACGCCCGAGAATACGGGCTCCCCTCGCGTGTTGCGCCGTTCCTTTACCGCGCCCATAAGATCAACAGGCTTCTCCAAGCTGACTGAGCCATTCCGCGAGACGGAAGGGGAAGGAGCAGAAACCCTTTTTACCCACAGTGCCGGTAGGATTGTATCATTCAACACATATCCAAGTCAAGAAAGAAGGCATTCGAGCTTGGGCCATGGGATACGTGACCAACAAGACGAGCCGGTTGGCTCCCTGCCATGGATTTCTACAACGGAGAGAACAATCGCAGCAGGTAGTACCCTTTCTGTTCAGCTAATATCTCTATCATTAATACTGACTCATCCTGACTTTCTAGGACCGTTACGGATTTACAGAGTGCTTGGCTCTGTGGCATTTCTGCATTCAGGAACGACGCTCCGACCTATACTGGCGAAATCGCAATGCTGGTGCGTCGATGGGGAGTCGAAGTTTGTCCTGCGCATCGTCCAGAACTCTTATTACCGAATAGAGCTTCCGAATTCCTACCCGGAAGAGAAGGGAAAGGTGCAAGAGTTCAAGAAAGTTTTGGCAAAAGTGCTGCAGTACGAGGTCACCCCATGTCCCTTTGAGAGGGGTTTCACAGTCGACTTACCCGAACCTCCTAAGACTCCTATACAGAAGCGACCCTGGAAGCCCAAACAGAGAGTGCAGCCGGTGTTGGAGCAAGCGTACAGACAGCCGCAGAACACCAATGGTCCTGCAATAAGACACTCAAGTCCAGTGCAATTCGAAGTCACACAAGATGCCAACCAGAACTTTGCATCCAAGAGTGAGCTGAAAAGTGCTGCAGACGAGTCGAAGAAGAACTTCGATCTGAGTAGTGCTGAAAGCACAGATCATGAGCATGATGATGATGGTACGAATGACTCGGGCATCAACGCTGAGAACCTGACCGAACTTTTCTACGAAGATCCGGGTACCTACAAAACCCCAACGCGTCCAAGATCACTACAGACTGGTCGGGCCGTAACAGCACCCTCACAACTAACTTTGAGAACTACATCACCCTCAATTGCCGCAACCATTGTTTCGATTCCGCCAGAAGACACCAAACAATCACTAAGTCTATCATCAAGTGAAGACTCCTTCCACTCATTTCATAGTCCAATATCCCCTCTTCCACCCTCGCCGCCATACTCCGAACCTCCCTCCCCAACAGCAAGATCGGATGAGAATGTTGGCCTCGGTGTTCAACGAACACGTAGCCACATACGCGATACCTCACGTGTCACAATTACCGGTGATACCGAGTTCTGGAACCCTACGGAAGCAGAGTCGGGGCAGGAAGAGACCTCTTCATCGTCGCCAGGCCCCCCGAAAACACCTCCGCTTGTCAGTGATACCGCATCAGAGGATCATTGGTCTGAGCCGGTCACGCCACAACCTTCGAATGAGCTCCGCCACCGCGAAAAGTGGCTAACGCGGCGTCCTTATTCGCCACTTCCCTCACCCGTCAACCTCTATTCGCCAAGGAATAGGTTTTCAGGCCATCATCTCACTACTGCAATATTGCAAAAGACATGTTCCATGCTACTGGGACCGCCGGTCCAACTCGTTGCACTAATGCTCAATATTGCTGCCAAAATCGCAAATGGCGTCCATCGGGGGGCATCTTATGGTTATGGAGAGGCAGGACAGAAGATTCCTTGCTCTTGGGATTTCAGTGATGCCGACGAGGAATCTGAAGATATGTGGGAGGAAGATGATTATGGCGTCTCTCTGGGGAAATCCGCGTCATCGAAGACCATGAAAGCCAAGGAGACGGGTGGGTCTTGGGAGATTGACTGAGGCTTTCGTTTCGTGTCCTATCATATCCTTTCTTGGAGATATACTAACTCTCGAGGGAAATTCGGGCCAGGTGGATTGTATCTGGGCTCTGGATGGAAGCGGGCCGTTGTGACGAAACCTAATGAGATCGCGGGACATGCTGATGTATGCTGGAGTTTTATGCGTTTTCAATCTCCACCAGTGAAGGGGGGTCATGATCTCGCTGGGGGCAATGATGCGTGTACAATGATAGGGATGTCTACATAAGTATGGCTCTATGGAATGTTTCTCCTCTGTTTTTTCGTGAAACCACCTTCTCCAACTTGTTTTCATTTTATAGTTGTCTAATGGAATCTGCCCTACCAATTGGTCTGTCCCATTTCATGGCACCCAATTTCAGCTTGTTCGCCAAAGGCCGCGATTCCATATACTTCTACAAGCTTGCCCGTTCTCAGAATCTGTGGAATCACAAAGTCGGTATCTACTTGGGGGGGTTGGTTATGGTTATGGTTATGGTCATGGTTATTCTTCTTGTTCCTCAATTGCCTTGCCTCTTCGTTGCTCGCTCTTGTCCTAAATCAGGTAGGCGACCATCGCTGATAGCTTTCTTGGGTGTTTCTTTACCTCAGTCCTGGACTTTTCGATGCTAGGCGAGTCTGACGTCTGGTGCTATTCCTTTTCCAAATCCACTTAAGAGGGTTCAACTGCTCACTACAGTCTCACGTATGAACTCTCGGCTACCGAGATGATGTTCAAGGGAAGCGAAACGACAAACGGCCCCTAAACCCTGTACGCTATGTACCTAGCGACCCGCTTGCCAAAAGCCTAAATAAGCGTGCTGCAGGAGCGGTTTTGACAGGACCCTCGCCAGGTCATGATGTCAACCATCATCAAAGGGCGCCTTGGCAGATTGTTGGACACGGCACGCTGAACATTATGGCTTCAACGATGATATACAACAGATGGTCACATCTTCGTCACCAACACAATCCAGTATTCGCTCTTCAGACTGCAACAAAAGCTCTCCAGATTGATTCAAAGAAAACCGTCTCTCCAGAGAATCGCTTCACTCCCTCACCATGAGCACTCCCACAGCCGCAGGCTTTACTGATCCCAATTTCCCCAATCCTCATGGCCCGAACGATGCAAGAATCATTATCTACGGGTACGTCTCTTAAGCGCAAGATCCCTCGTACTTGCCCCAAATGCTTGCTTGACCTATACTAAATTCTTATACCACAGCTACACGCCAAGCTTCGCTCTCGCCATCCTAGCCATCGTCCTCTTTGCAATCTCCCTCTTCCTGCACACGTTCGAGCTCCTCAGGCACCGCACCTGGTACTTCTCGCCTCTAGCCTTCGCCTGCATCATGGAAGTCGTTGGCTACATCTTCCGCTCCCTCTCCTCGCGCAAAGACCCGTACTCTGTCATCAACTTTGTCGTGCAATACTTTTTCATTGTCGTTGCGCCCGTCTTCATCTCTGCGAGCATCTACGTCTGTCTCAGTAAGCTCGTCGGTTGGGCGGCGGCGGGGGGGTTTGATACAGGGTCGCGGGCGTGGTTAAGGCCAAAGTTGATCTTGTGGGGTTTTGTGGCTTGTGATGTTGTTGCGACTGTTCTGCAGATTGCTGGCGCCGGCATGATCGGGAGTGCCGAGTCTCATCAGAGAAGCCCGATGGTGCCAAATGATATTCTGCTTGCTGGACTGGTGTTCCAGACGTTTGCGTTTACCATCTTCCTCTCGCTTTTCGCAATGTTCGTTATATCTCTCCACCGCGATCAACCTTTCCGCCCGCATGTAGCCCGCAAACGGCGCTTTTTCTTCGCCCTCGCAGTCGCCAGCCTCTTGGTCTATCTCCGCACCATATTCCGCCTGGCGGAGACTGCCCAAGGCGTCTTTGGGTATCTGAGCTCGCACGAAGCCTTTTTCGGGGCATTGGAGTTTGCGCCCGTTGTGATTGCTGTGTGGGTTTTGGGGATTTGGCATCCTGGGAGGTGGATAAAGAAGTAGGCGCGGGTGAGTACAGACCGGTCGATTGTAGCGTTGCGGCTGGGTTGTGGGAAGGAGGAAGGCTACGAAGTTCTTGGTTGGTGTACTGAGGAGGCAGCTTGTTTCTTCGATTCCCAAGAGATATACATATTGGATATATCGTACAATTACTTAAGGAAATACTGAGCAAATCAACCGCATCAAGTGGTCGAGGCGGCCTCAGAATTGGTCGCACCTGGATCCAATATATAAACATAAGCATCTAGGGATAAAAAGCAATAGCTGAGCTTACTTCCAGGTCGGATTTCCCCAAACAACAATCTACGCTTGAGCGCCCATCACAGACAATATTTGTGAAACAATACAAGTAGTGGCATCCTCCCCAAACCACCAAACCGTGTATGCACGCACCGAAGATCCGAGAACGCTAAGAACATAAAAAGATATGCCAGTATGGAATATCCGTCCCCCCCAAAAAGCTACGAGTACAAGAGAACGCTACACGCTCACACCGATATCCACAACAAGGTGCCAGGACGAACCCTTCGCGATAGCAAAGCCTACTACATCCACCGCAATTCGTACACTCAAATGAGTAAGAAAGACAGGGAACCAATGGAACCGAAGCTCTCTGCCAAAACAAAAACCAAAAAAACACACATTCCCCAGGGGTTTCTGTGGTAAATACGGGCTTTTATCAGGAAGCAAAAGGGATCTGTTAAGGGTGGTTTTGTGGTATATCAATAGTGCTGTCGCAAAGGAAGGGGTTTCTTTTTTAGAGATGGCTATTAGGAATGTTTTATGGAATGCGAGGATTCTGCTGGAAATGTACTACATTTGGCTGAACTTTCTTGTTTTCTTGTTTTCTTGTTCGATAAGGTGCTTTGCTATGCCCATCCTTCATTCTTCCATCCATCCCCCACCACCATCATCATCATCACCAC
>JAABVA010000726.1_pt1 | contig 39379 bp, 41 predicted proteins | sample 5560331 | NCBI WGS metagenome assembly JAABVA01 (sample SAMN12812661, study PRJNA571458) | rock metagenome | isolation source: Antarctica rocks | place: Antarctica: Victoria Land, Mt New Zealand sud | collected 2016-01-07 | reverse complement strand
CGGCGCCGCGCGGTATGCCCCGCGCGGCGCGGGCGGCGGGGGCGGCGGGGGCCGATGGGCGTGGCGATGGGTGAGGTGGTTAGCTGGCTCGTCCGCTACGGGCATGTCCTGGGCGCGGTGGTGTGGACGGGCGGCTATGCCGCGCTTGCCCTCGTAATCGTGCCGCTCCTGGAGAAAGGCGCCAGCGCGGACATCGGCCGGCTCGCCGTCGCGACCGTGCGCGTCGGCACCTACGCGGGCACGCTTGTGATCGGGTTCGGCGTCGTGCTGATCGGGCGCACGAACGGATACGGCCATCTCCTCGGCACGGCGTGGGGGACGCTCGTGCTTGCGTCCGCCGCGACGGCGGTCGTGCTGTTCGGGATCGGTGACGGCGCGCTGCGCCCCGCGCTCGTGCGACTGGCCGCGGGCGGAAATGGGCGCGCGGCGCGCCGCTGGTCCCTCGCCGGCCTCGCATTAACCGTGCTGGCCATTGGCCTGATGACCGGCGCTACCTACGTCGGGTGAGCGGACGCGCCGAGGTGGATGACCACCACTGGCTTCTCAGGTGATATGACGCAGCAACGGGGTGAGGATGGACACAAAAAAGTCGGTCACGTTCGACGAGATGAAGAATGAGTTGAAAACAACCCTCATGGCGCGCCACGGCCTCGGGCCGGAGCATGACGACGCCTTCATTGATTCCTTCATGGACAAGCTCGGGGCGAACGTCGTCCACGAGTTGCAACAGTGGCACGAGCCGCGGCCAGCGTCACCTCCCGTGCGTCCCTCGTGGACGCTCACCCCGGAAAGACGCGTCATCATCGCGCTCGCCTCGATGCTCGTGATCGTGGCTATCTTCGTCGTGACCGTGATAGCCGCCTCGCACTTCTATAGTCCCCACAGGCTCCATAGGCTTATGATCTGGTCCCTCTGTTCCGCCACCGCTGTTTTTCTCGTCAACCTGGCCCTGAACGTTCGGCTCTACCTCAAGGTCAAGCGGTGAGTAGGCGAGGCGCGCGTAGCTGGCCCCCGCGCACGTTCGCGGAGTACGCCGTGCTCTCGAGTTGCCCGACGAGGACGCGGCCGTCAACACAACGGGTGGCCCAAACCTGGCCTCGGGCGGGACCGGCGACGTGCTGGGCGGGGTCATCGCCGCCCTCGTCAGCGCAAGGCGCGGCGTGCCGCGCCGGCGATGCTCTCCCGTGGGGGTGGGCATCCTCGCCATTGCAGCATCACTCCACCGACGATTCGGCCGCGTTCTTGAGGTGCTGTAGCCAGGAGATCAGGGACCCATCGAGTACCTGCCGCATGCCCGCGATGTCGGCCCGGACGGGGGCGCCGGCGAATGACTCTGTGGTCACCACATGGGTGCCAGTGGATGTCGTCGTGAACACCCATTCGTGCACGCCGGTGATGCCTTCGCCGGTCCCGCCCCAGAGCACCCGTGTCTGCTCCTGCAGGGCGTAGATGGTGGAGGTGACGGTGAAGCCGAAGCTCGTCCAGGTGAACGAGCTACCGGGTTCGAATGCTCCGTCGAGCTGGGCCGAGGTGATGTCGCTCTGCCAGCGCGGCCACGCGTTGACATCGACGTGCAACGCCCAGACCCGGTCCGTGGGAGCATCGATGTCGATCTCATGGCGCGCCAGCACGGGCGCGGTGTGATCGATGGTGGTCGGAGCGGTCATCTGTCTTCTCCTTTCCAGTAAGGGAACATGCCTTCCCCGAGGCGGGGATCGCGCACCTCCACGGGGGGCGTTCCACAAGGGGTGCGTTCGTTGGCGTGGTGGAAGGTGGGCCTCGATCCGGAAGGCGACTGTCACACCTGCCCCCTCGTATCATACCGTTTCCTGAGCGGCGGGGGCGACTCCGTCGCTCAGGAAACGGTATGCGTCTACCTCTACGGATACACGGACGCATCCGGCATAGTCGCCCCTCACGCCGTAACGTACAATAATTGACCTTTCATCAAACAACCCCTCTAGGATAAGAAGGGTTCCGTTGGGGTCTGCTGAGATAGATAAAGGATCTTCGGAACGGGCGTTGCCGATCAGCCAAAACAGAGCCGTCCGAGAGGTTTTGGGACCTGCGGACGGTCGAAGTCGGCCGATGTGACTGGCTAATCTGATGATCTTTCGGCCAAAATACGTCATCTCAGCACGGCCCAACGGACCCGACGGGGGCGTCGGACGCCACCCGGCATGATGACCGTCGCAACCTATGTCGGGTGAAAGATCCGTTGTATAACCGCCTGCCGATCAATACGCGCCCAGCACACGCCGCCGCACACGCTCACGCCACGACAAGGATCGCGTTGGGGCGGGACCAAGATCGGTCGCCTCGGTTGCGTCCAATGGCTGGATCTCGGAGATGGCGCGCTCGACGCGTTGAGCGACGATAATGCCGCGCCAGTGCAGCGCGCTGGGCGCGGTCAGGTTGTAGTCGATGATAGCTTTGTTGAGCGCGATGAGGCCATCGCGGTACTCCTCCAGCATGCGTGTACGGTAGGCGTTGAAGTCGCCGGCCACCGCGGGGGCGAGCCGCGCCTCGGGACTCGTCAACCAGGCGCGGCGGCGGCGCAGCCTCTCGACGATCTCCGCGGCGTCGCGCTCGGCGGCGTCGATATCTTTGCCGCGCTCGATGAGCGGGAGGGAGAGGTCGTCCCGCTTGAGCATGCGATGGAGGAACCAATCGGGGCCATCGTCGCCAAGGTCAAGGGGCCGGCCATGCATATGCCGTAACTCGCCGTTCTCCTCGATCGCACGCACAACTTCCATCGTGGCGTCTTGCGCCCTTTTCCTGAGATCTTGCGCTCGTTCGCTTGCCATGAGAGCTACCTCCGCCATCCCCCTGTTGGTCGTATATATGTCTCCTCGTATTATCCCACAGAATCGCTGTATTATCCCACAGAATCGCTCAACGAGAACCCCGAGTACGGTATGGTGATGGTGGGAATAGTGATGGCTACCCTGCCGCCGATTGCGTTCTTCCCGCCGGGCGGCGGGCAGTTCGTCGCTGTCATCGAGGATTAGGGTGGAAGCCGTGAAAGGGTCGTGATGAGCGAGAAACTCGCGTGGGGTATTCTGGGCACAGGCGCCATCGCCAAAGTTTTCGCCCGCGGTGTCGCGGAATCGCGGACCGGCGCGCTCGTCGCCGTGGGTAGCCGGGGGCGGTCGTCGGCCGAAGAATTCGGCGACCAGTTCAGCATCCCACGACGCCATGACAGCTATGAGGCGCTGCTGGCGGACCCAGTCGTGCAGGTCGTCTACATCGCGACGCCGCATCCGCTGCACGCCGAATGGTCCATCAAGGCGGCCGAGGCCGGCAAGCATGTGCTGTGCGAAAAACCGCTCACGCTCAATGGGGCGCAGGCCATGGCCGTGGTCGAGGCGGCGCGGCGCAACGACGTCTTTCTGATGGAGGCGTTCATGTACCGCTGCCATCCGCAGACGGCGAGGCTGGTTGAGTTGATCCGCGCGGGCGCGATCGGCGACGTGCGCGTGATCTCCGCCACGTTCAGTTTCGACGTCGGCGACGCCCCGGCGAGCCGCTTGCTGCGCAACGACTTGGGTGGCGGCGGCATCCTCGACGTGGGGGGCTATTGTACGTCGATGGCGCGCTTGATCGCCGGCGCCGCCGGGGGCGCGGACGTCGCCGAGCCGATCGAGGTCACGGGCTGCGCGCATATCGGCGCGGTCAGTCGCGTGGACGAGTACGCGGGCGCCACGCTCCTCTTCCCCGGCGGCATCCTTGCGCAACTGACCACGGGCGTGCGCGCCACCGGGGACAACGTGGTGCGCATCGTTGGCTCCACGGGCAGCATCCTCGTGCCCGAGCCGTGGGTCCCGGCCCGCGACGGCGGGACCACCAAGATTATTGTGCAGCGCCACGGGGAGCCGGCCCCGCGAGAGATTGCCGTCGAGACGGGTGAGGGTCTGTACGCGCTCGAGGCCGACACCGTGGCGGCGCACATCGACGCGCGGCAAGCGCCATCGCCGGCGATGACGTGGGACGACACGCTCGGCAACATGAAGACGCTGGACCGCTGGCGCGCCGCGATCGGGCTGGTCTACGATGTCGAGCAGCCGGAGGCGACGCCGCCCGTGAGCGGGCGCCCGCTGGTTATGCGCGCCGACCATCCCATCCCCACCGGCAGGATCGCCGGCGTCGACGAGCCTGTCTCGCGCCTCATCATGGGCGTGGACAACCAGACCACGATGCCGCACGCGGCCGTGATGTTCGATGACTTCTTCGAGCGTGGCGGGACCTGCTTTGACACCGCCTATATCTACGGCGGTGGAGTGTGCGAGCGCCTGCTCGGCCAGTGGATCGCCAACCGCGGCGTACGCGAGCAGGTGGTGATCCTTGACAAGGGCGCGCACACGCCGTTCTGCACGCCCGACGATCTAACTCGGCAACTCCTGGAGAGCCTCGACCGCCTGCGGACCGACTACGTCGACCTCTATGTGATGCACCGCGACAACCCCGCCATCCCCGCTGGGGAATTCATGGAGACGCTCAACGCGCACCAGCGGGCCGGACAGGTACGCGCTTTCGGCGCATCGAATTGGACGATTGAGCGCATCGAGGCCGCCAACGCCTACGCGCGCGAACATGGTCTGAGCCCTTTCGCCGCGGTGAGCAACAACTTCAGCCTGGCCCGCATGGTCGAGCCCCCGTGGGCCGGCTGCCTCTCGGCGTCGGACGCGGCCTCGCGCGCGTGGCTGACCGAGACGCAAACGCCGCTCTTACCCTGGTCCAGCCAGGCGCGCGGCTTCTTCACCGGCCGGGCGCGGCCCGACGACCGCTCGGACGCGGAACTCGCGCGCTGCTGGTACAGCGACGACAACTTTCGCCGTCTGGAGCGAGTCGACGAGTTGGCGCGGCGGCGCGGGGTCTTACCCATCAACATCGCGCTGGCCTATGTTTTGTGCCAGCCGTTCCCGACGTTCCCGCTGATCGGCCCGCGCACGCTGTCTGAAACGCGCACCTCTTTGCCCGCGCTGGACATCGACCTGACGCCCGACGAGTTACGTTGGCTCAACCTGGAGCAGGACGCCCGCGCGCGGACGAGCCTACGCACGAGTGATTAGAATGGTTGGAATGGGAGGACGTTGTGCTACGATTTAGAGCTTTTAGCGGCGCGGACGCGTCTAGTGTCGAGGAAACGATCAACAAGTGGTTAATGCAGGCCGAGCCGGACGTTAAGCTGATGCAGCAGTCGCTGGCTGGGTCCGGCGCGTTGACCGTCAGTTTCCTGTATGACGAGGGCTTCATGGCCACGGAGCAGCGTATGAGCGTGGAAGCGGCCGAGATCGTGGACAAGGCGATGCACGAGGAACCGATCCTGGAGCCGGTTCAGGTCGATCAGGAGCAGGTGTGATCAGTGGCGAGTGGCGAGTGGCGAGTGGCGAGTGGCAAGTTGTAGGAGCGGGTTTTGTACCTGCCCAAAGAGCGGCGAGAACTAACCACTCGTCACTCGTCACTCGCCACTTCGTGATACGCGTCCGCGATGGCCGCCACGTTCGTGTCGATGTCGAAGAGTTCGGCGGCGCGGCGGCGCGCCTGCGTCCCCAACGCGTGGCGCAGCGCGTCGTCGTCGAGGAGGCGTCGCGCCGCCGCCGCCAGCGCGGGCGGGTCCATCGGCGGGACGACTAGGCCCGTCACGCCGTCGAGGTTGACATAACTCGTGCCGGTGCCGACATCGGTGGAGAGGCAGGGCACACCGCTGGCTTGCGCCTGGACGAGGGAAAGCCCGAAGGCCTCGCTGCGCGCGATGGCAGGGAGCGCGTAGACGTCGGCGGCGTGGTGGTAGGCGGGGAGATCGTCGTCGGATACGAAGCCGGCGAAGTGGACGCGCGCGTCCAGGCCCAGCGCCGCGACCTGTGCGCGTAGGGCCGGCTCCTCGGGCCCGGTCCCTGTGAGCAGCAGGCGGGCCTCGGGCAGCAGGGGGAGGGCCTCGACGAGGTAGCGCAGTCCCTTGTAGTAGCGGAACACGCCGTGCGAGTGCAGCAGGTTGGGTCCGTAGCGCGCACGCAGGTCCGCCGCCAGTTCTTGCGTGTGGCGGGTCGGTTGGGTATACGGGCGTTGGTCGATGCCCTGCGGCAGAATGCGGCAGCGTGCGCGGTGGCGGCGCAGCCACACGGATGAGGCTTTGTATTGCGGGCTAGTGGCGAAAATGATGCGCGCGCGGCGCAGCACGAGGTCCATGATGGGTCCGTAGACGCGCATCAAACTGCGCTGACGCACCACATCGCTGTGGTAGGTGATGACCATCGGCGTGCGTGGCGTCGCGAGCAGGTAGGCTAGCTCGCCCATCGGGTAGGGCATGTGCAGGTGCACGAGGTCGGGCTCCAACTCCTGTAAGAGACGCGGCAGAACGGGGCTGAGCGGTGTCGAAGCGGGCGCGGCCACACGGGCGGCCTTGACCGTGGGGACCCCCGCGATCTCCGTGCGCCCGGTGCGGCGCGTGGGGCTCGTAACGAGGATGCGCGCGTCGATGTGGTACGTTTCACGCAGCCGCGTACACACCGCGAGGATGTAGTCCTCGATGCCCCCTTTGACGGGGTAGATGTCCTTGTAGACGTGGACAACCCGCACGCCGATCCTCCTCCTTTCACACCTTGCGCTTCGGCTCAGACCCCAGGATACACGAGGATCTGTTATGCCACTATGCTTTGCGAGTTCGCGCCGCCTCTCTATAAACCTCCAGGGTATCGCGCGCGGTGCGCGACCACGGGAACAGCGACGCGCGGGCGCGGCCGGCGGCGGCGAGGCGCGCGCGCAGCGCCTCATCGCGCAGCAACCGGCGCAGCGCCGCCGCCATCTCCTCGTCGCTCGTGGGGTCGAACAGCAGCGCGGCGTCGCCCGCCACCTCGCCGAGTGAGCCGCGGGCGCTCGTCGCTACGGGGAGTCCGGCCGCCATCGCTTCGAGGACGGGCAGCCCGAAGCCCTCGTACAGGCTGGGGAACACAAAGGCCGTCGCGTTGGTGAAGAGCGCGTCGAGGCGCCGGTCCGAGGGGCGATGCTCAAAGGTGACGCGCGCGGCGAGCCCGCGCCGGTGGACCTCGTCGCGCGCCTGCGGATAGTCGTTGTCCCAGGCGCCGGCGATCACCAACCGGCCCGCCACGTCCGGCGTCAGGTGCGCGAAGGCGGCGACGAGGCGCGGCAGGTTCTTGTGCGGCTTGTTGCTGCCGACGTAGAGCAGGTAGGGCTCCGCGGCGGCGTCCTGCTGCGTGGAAATGGCGTGTGGGCGTGGGGTGACGCCGAGCAGCGCCACGCGCGTTTTGCCTGCCGCGGAGGGGACGAGCCGCGCCAGATCGGACGCGGTGCTCTCGGAGATGGCGATGACGCGGTCGGCGCGGCGGATGGCGTAGTGCGTCCATACGTCGATGGCGGCGCGGAGCGCGTGGTTGGGCCAGTACTGTGGGAAGAGCTGCGGGATGAGGTCGTACACGGTCAGGACCATGGGCACGGGGATGACGGCGGGCACGGCATAGTAGGGGGCGTGATAGACGTCGGGACGCAGCCGCGCCAGCGCGCGCGGGAGCGCCCATTGATCAGCCGGTGCGCGCAGCCGCGACCGCATAGGCGCCAGGCTGACCCGTCCCCCACTATCCGCCGCGAGCTCGACCAATTCCGGCGGCGTCGTCGGCGGGACGAGCAGCGAGAGGCGCGGCGCGCGCTCGTCGCGCGCGAGGGCGCGCACCGTTTCGAGGACGGCGCGTCCGATGCCGGGGTAGTGCGGGTCGACGACGCGGCAATCAACGGCGACGTGTAGGTCGGAGTTCACGCCTACAGGATACCGCGTTCCCCGCCATTTTCGTGGGGAGTGCGCGCGACTTTTTCGCGCTGCCGTCTCAAGACGTCGAATCCTGGTCGCGCCGCTGTGCCAACTCGTCGCGCAGCAGCCGCAGTTCGGTCTCTACTCTCACCGCGCGCTCCTCCGCGGCCAGACGCGCCAACTCCTTCATGTCCAATTGCTCCTGCGTGGTGGTCAATTGCTCCTGCGTGCTGGTCAATTGCTCCCGCGTGCTGGTCAATTGCTCCCGCGTGCTGGTCAATTGCTCCCCCGTGGTGGTCAATTGCTCCCGTGTGGCGGTCAATTGCTCCCGCGTGGTGCGAAAGGCGACGTGCTCTTCCTCGGCGATAGGGATGGGCTCTCCTGTGCGCGGGTCGATCACGCGTAACCACACCCCCGCTGGCCGCCACTCCATCCGCGCCATCGCCATCGGCCGTAGCTCTGTTCCCAGCAACGGGCTTTCGATCCCACCATGCGGCGCCTCCGGTAATCGCTCCATGCGCCCGTCGCGCAGCGCATACCCCAGGAATGGCGGGTCCATCACCTGTTGCGGGTCGTAGATATAGTACTCTTGCGCCCCCAACTCCGCGTAGAGCCGCCGCTTACCGCGTGGACCCTCGCTCAGGTCGTGCGCCTGCGTGGAGGGCGAGGTGATCTCGAACACAATGTCGGGGAACTTGCCCTCGACCCAGGTGCGCCATTTGGCTGGCGAGGGCACCGCGACGCCGAAGACGACGTAGACATCGGGCGAGATGTTGTCGCGTCCGTTGGCCGGGTTGTAGTAGACGAACTGATTGCCGCCCACGGTCACGGGCGCGCGCCCCTGCAGGCTGAACAGCGCCTGCAACTCCCACTGTAGATCGACCATCTGAATCACATTATCGCGGGTTTCAGCCATGGGCTGACCGTCGCTCTCGGGAAAGGTGGAGAAGTCGATATCCTCCGGGGTGCGAATAACCATAACCCATCATCCCTCCGCTGCCGCTCTTAATTCTTGCCCCTAGTCTACCATGAGCCTTCATCGACGGGGGTAGCGTGGGGTGGGGACCTCTCATGTATGATGTGGCGTTGGGGCGTCATCGGGTATAATTAGGGCGTCTGTTCTATCTTTGGCAAGGAACTTGCTATGGTAGACGGTAGGCCCGGTGAGGGCGATAGCGCGCTCACGGGGACAGATGAGTGCGACGGTACAACGCAAACGTACGAGTACAAGGAGGATACCATGCCGGTCGAGGATCTACGCAAGAGCCCTACGATGACCCATTTGTTGGAGGCGCAGGAGCAGGGCAAGGACATCGGGCACTATGGCCGCCTGGTCTTCGCTATGGTGGGGCATCATTTCCTGAGCAACGACGAACTCGAGCAGATCATGCTCAAAGGCGGCGACACCGATAAGGCCAAGGTGGACGTCTTGATCCAGCAAGTGGAGAGCCGCGACTACAGCCCCCCGCGCCGCGAGAAGCTGCTCGAGTACCAATCCAAGCAGGATTTCCCCATCGTCCCGAACCCGGACGACCCCGACTCCGGCAATCTCTACCGCGAGCTCAACTTCCCGGACGACGTATTCCAGCATATCGAGGATTACCGAGAGCACCAGGTCGAGGCGTCGCCGTCTTAGGCGAACGAGGGAACCGCGCTATCGACATCGGCGGCCAGGCGCGCGCGCAACGCTTTGATGGCGCGGTGCAGCGCCTGCTTGGTCGCGCCGGGACTGCGCCCCATCTCCGTCGCTATAGTGTCGATGGCCCAATCTTCGCCGTAGCGTAGCCACACGATGCGATGCTCATCGGGCGAGAGCGTCGCGAGGTGGCGCGCGATCCAGGCGCGGCGCTCGACGCGCTCCGCCCAGTCGCAGAAGTTCCCCCCAGGGGAACTGTCCCATCCCGCCGGACAGGACGTAGTAGACATAACTTGCGGGCCGCGCCGCTCTCGGCGCGCTTGCTCATAGACGACGTTGGCCGCGATGCGCAGCAGCCATGCCGTCACCGGAGCGCCGCGCTCCTCGTAGCGTCCGTAGGCCTGGAGCGCCTGCAAGAACGTCTGCGCCGCGACATCCTCGGCACGCATGCGGTCGCCCGTGCGCCGGATAGGCGAAGGCGAACACGGCGGCGTGGTGGCGTTGGTACAACTGGGCAAAGTTGGCGCCAAGCTCCGTGCATGACGCCGCCGGCGCGCCTTCGGGGATGGTCACACGCGCTCCTATCTGTTCTGTCGATTTTGCCGCTTCGGTCTTCGCGTCTCAGGGCGCCGTGGACGCGTCGAACGTGCTGACCGTGCCGGTGCGCCCCTTGCGCAACTCGCGCGCCTCGAATGCAATGGATCGACTGATGAAGCCGATCTGATCCACGATGCCGCGCCCGACGGGACGATCGATCCCGCTGCCGCCGTCGCTCATGTCGGCGCTGGATACAAAGATGCGGCCCGTGCGACCATCCACAACGATCGCGCCTGGCCCTACGATGACGCGCATAGTTCGCAGAAGTTGGCCGGTCGCCGCGTCGAGTACGCTCACCGTACCGCTATGGCTGTTGGCCACGTACACGCGGCCGCGCCGCTCATCGATGGCCGCGCCCTCAGGCAAGTACCCGATGGTAGTCGAGCGTACGAGGCGGCCGGTCGTCGCGTCGAGCACGCTTACCGTGCCTATGTCGTCCCCATTCGTACCGCTGTTGACGACAAAAACACGTCCAGTCTGCTTGTCCACGAGGATAGTGGACGGGTTATCGCCCACGGGGGTTGCGTGCAGCGTACGCCCATCGCGGGCGTCGAGCATGAGCACCGTGCCAGGTGTATGGCACACACCGCGAGGCGTCGCGCATGCCTTGGCCGATCCGGCCACCGTGGCGGCGAACACATGATCCCGCCGCGCATCAACCGCTAGGGCCGACGACGCGTAGCCGCCGACCAAGGCGGTCCGCAGCACGCGCCCGTCGCGCGTATCCAGCATCGCCAAGCGACCCCTATACATTGGGTCCGACCCGATGATGAATGCGCGTTCGCGCCGCGCATCCACCGCCATGGCGCGTGGGTTGAAGCTCAAGGTAACGGTCTGGACGAGGCGGCCGGTGGTCTCCTCCAGCACCTGTATGCGGCCCCTCATGACTCGATAGGGCATGCCGACGAAGACACGCGCCGTCGACCGATCTATGCCCACGAAAGAGGGCGACCCACCCAGGGGCGTCCTGCCCTGCACTCGTCCACTACGCGTATCCAACATACTGACGCTCGGCTTCGACGGTCTGCCGGCCACTGCGGACGTAATAATAAATGCCCGCGCCCGCCCTTCGTCCACGACCATACCGCCTGGAAAGTAACCGATGGGCGTCGTTCTCTGCACCGTCCCGCTAGCCGCGTTGAGCATACTGACTGTGCCGGGTGTTCCACCGTCACCCATGGTGATAACGAAGGCATGCCCGGCGCGCGTATCGAGTGCGAGGATCATCGGATCTCGTCCGGTCGTCACGATACGCATGGCGTCCGTCGTGGGCTGGGCCAGGACGGCCGAGCCGCCGGCGGCGGCCGCGACAAGCGCGGCCAGAATAATAACCACTCCACGAACCCTCATACTTATTCTCCTCATCAGAGCGGTGCCGGCCAGCCAGAGCGCCAGCGCGGCGACCAGCAACACGATCGCGCCCGGCGCCAGCATCACGAGCGCGCCCAGGACGTTCGCGGCCGGTATGGGGTCCCGGAACACGGCGCCGGCCAGGCGGCGCATCAGACCGTAGTCGACCACGAGGCTGTCGGTGTGGCGAGAGACGGACACGACGGCTGTCGCCAGCGCGTCGGCGCCGAACCATGCGCCGCCGAGGGCTGTGAGCGCGAGCGGGGCGGCCAGCGCGCGCAGCGGCCACGGCACGCCGCGCCGCGCTCGGTGGATGGAGCGCGCCAGGCGGCCCGCGTCGCCGTAGCGGCGCACCGCCTCCCGCACGGACTCATCCTGCTGATAGCCCCGCGCGCGCAGGTGCGCCGCGAGGTCTTCCAGATTGCCGCGCACCTCGGCCATCACCGTGCGTGTTTCCTCGGGGTCCAGCTTCAGGCCCTGTTGCAGCGTGCGCAGGTACATCTGGTACGTGTCCATTATTCTCCTCCGACGCCGGCATAGGGCGCGCGGTGGGGGACCAGACGACCGAGCCGCCAGCGCATCTCCAGTAGCCGCCAGGTCACGCGGGCACGGCGACGCAGGCGACGGCCACGCGCGCTGAGCGTGTAGGCGCGGCGCGGACCACGCGGCCCCGGGTGCCAGCGGGCGTCCAGCAGCCCCTCGACCTCCAGCCGGTGCAGCGCCGGCAGCAACGCCCCTTCCGGTAGGTCGGCGATGCCAGCGCCGCGCGCGAGGTCCTCTACGCGCCGCGCGAGCGCGAAGGCGTCCATTTCGCGCTCGGCGATCAGGGCCAGGGTCAGGCGGCGCACGTCACCGCGCCGCAACAGCGCGCGCAGTTCGGCGCGCGGCCGCGCCTGCCCCGGCGGCGGAGCGATGGGCTGGGCCAGGGCGGCCTGCACCCGCGGCCACAGCGACGGCGGGGGCCACAACTCCCCGGCCTCCTCGCGCAACGCCGCGCGGAGTTGGGCCTCCACGTCCACGGTTCCATCATCCCTCGTCATGCGCGATACCTCTATCGTCGGCGCCAAGCCCCGGCGCCATCTCGCCCTTCATATCGAGCGTCTCACGTTCGCGCAAGCGCCGTAAGGCCTGATGCAGTGTGGCGCGGACCGTGCCGGGGCGGCAGCCGAGCGCCGTCCCAATCTCCTCAAGCGAGCAATCGGCGTAATAGCGCAGCACCACCATGGCGCGCTGGCGCGGCGCCAGGGCCGCGACGGCCGCGCGCAGGTAGGCGCGCTCCTCGGCCGCCTCCAGGACCGCTTCCGGCCCGGCGTCCGCGTCGCGGCGCTCCAGGGCCGCGTACTGGACCGGCGGCAACGTTTCCAGGGGTATCGCTCGCGCGCGCCGCCGGTCGTTCAGGCTGAGGTTGGCCGCGACCCGCCCGAGCCACGAGCGTAGCGGCGCCGGGGCCAGGGCCGGCAACCGCTGCGCGAGGATCAGGAACGTTTCCTGGGCCACGTCTTCCGCGCGCGCCGCGTCGCGCACGATCAGGTAGCTCGTACGGTAGACGTGGGCCGCGTGCAACTCGAAGAGGACATCGAACGCATGGGCGTCGCCCCGTTGATACGCCAGGATCGCCGCCGCTTCGTCCACGCCATCCCCTCCGCGCTACCCGTGTTGTCCACCCTCCACTACCTAACACACATGGGAGCGACGAAATGTTTAGTCTCGGCGGCAGCGGATCACAGCGAGGCGCCGGATTCCTGCTCAGGGCGCCAGCCGGTCGATGCGCCAAGACCCGTCGGGCTGACGCGTGTAGCGTAGGCGGTCGTGCAGGCGGCTGGGGCGGCCCTGCCAGAACTCGAAGGCGTCGGGCGCGACGCGGTAGCCGCCCCAGTGCGGCGGCGTGGGGATGTCGTCGCCGGGATACTGCTGCTCCAGGCCGTGCAGCCGGTCTTCAACCTCCGCGCGGCCGGTGATAACGGCGCTCTGGGGTGAGGCCCAGGCGCCGAGGCGGCTGCCGCGTGGACGGCCGCGGAAGTAGCGGTCGGTCTCGTCGCGCGACGCCTGTGCGACTGCGCCCGTGACGCGGATCTGCCGCTCTAGGGCCGGCCAGAAGAAGATGAGGGCCGCGACCGGGTTAGTGGCTAATTCCTGCCCCTTGCGGCTCTCGTAGTTGCTGTAGAAGACAAAACCGCGCTCGTCGTACCCTCTGAGCAGGACGATACGGGCGGACGGACGGCCATCGGGTGTGGCGGTGGCCACGGTCATAGCGTTAGGGTCGGGGATGTTGGCGGCCTGGGCGTCCGCGAACCAGGTGGCGAACTGGCGAAAGGGGTTGGGATCGGCGCCGGCCTCGTCGAGGGCGCCGCGCGTATAATCGTCGTGCCCTTGCAATGTACACATAACTGGCCAACATTCTTTCATTTCGCGGCAAGCCATGCCCCGATTCCCGCGCATAGCTTGCCTTGGCTATAGTAGTAGTGTATACCGTGAGGTCATCCACGAGGCAATTGACGGGGGGCGCCTTTTGAGGGGACATGGCGGAACTGTTGCTATCGACGTCACGACGGCGCTGACGCAGCGCGCGGGGGTGGGCCGCTACACGCGCGAGTTGTTCTACGCGCTGGACGGCCTGACGGACCGCCCGGCGCTGCGTCCATTCTACGTAGCTCCCGCGGAGCTATACCCGCTCGCGACGGGACCCGCGCCGCTCCAACTGAGCCACGATATCCGGTCCTGGCGCGCGCGAATTATGGCGCGGCATGTGCTGCGCGCGCCCGCGCACGGCCCCTGGGATGGAGCAGACCTCTATCACGCGCCCGATGTGGTCTATCCGCCCGTCGGGGTCCTGCCGGTCGTGACGACGGTACACGACCTTTCGTATGTCGTCTATCCCCAGTACCACACGCGGCTCAACGGTGGCTACCTGCGCCTGCTCACGCCGACCGTCACGCGCCGCGCCTGTCTGGTCATCGCGGTGTCCGAGTCGACCAAGCGCGACCTCGTGGAACGGGCCGGCGTGCCCGCCCGGAAGGTGCGCGTGGTCTACCCGGGCGTCGGCGCGGTGTTCCGCCAGACGCCGACTCCAGAGCGCATCGACGCGGTGCGCACGCGCTACGGCCTGACCGGCCCGTTCATCCTGTCGGTCGGCACGCTGGAGCCGCGCAAGAACCTGGATGGGACGCTAGGCGCCTACCGGTTGCTGCGCGAGCGGTTGGGCGACGCGCCGCCACTGGCGCTGGTCGGAGACGCCGGGTGGCGGCTGGACGACGCGGCGACCTTCGGCGGCGCGCATGGGAACTGGTTGCGCCGCCTGGGGTTCGTGCCCGACGAGGACTTGGCCGCGCTCTACGCCGCGTGCGACGCGTTCGTGTACCCGTCACTCTACGAGGGGTTCGGATTTCCCGTCGCCGAGGCGCTAGTCCTCGGCGCGCCCGTCGTAACATCCAATGTGTCGTCGCTGCCAGAGGTAGCGGGCGACGCGGCGTTGCTGGTGGACCCCCGGAGCGTCGAAGAGATCGCGGCGGCGCTCACGCGCATCCTGGAGGACAAAGGGCTGGCGGAGCGCCTGCGCGCGGAGGGGCCGCGCCGGGCGGCGCGTTTCACCTACGAGACGTGCGCGCGGCAAACCGTGGAGGTCTATCGGGAGGCGATGGACGGCTGATCAGGCGGCTCCCCCCAAGGGGAGCTACGCTTCGAGCAGGTCGGCGTCGCCCTCTTCCTCGGCCTCTGTGACCGGGCGCAGGCGCGCGTCGGGAGCCATGCGGTCGGTGTAGAGGATGCCATCGAGGTGGTCGAGCTCGTGCTGGAAGCAGCGTGCCAGCACGTCCTCGGCCTCGATCGTCACGGATTTGCCGCGGCGATCCTGGCCGCGCACCGTCACGCGGAGATGTCGTTCGACGGCGCCGCAATAGCCGGGCAGGCTCAGGCAGCCTTCGTCGCCGACGTCGGTCTCGGCGGACGCGCGTATGACGCGCGAGTTGATCAACACGTAGACATCGTCGTCGAGCTCGGCGACGAAGAGGCGCTGCGAGACCCCTATCTGCGGGGCGGCCAGACCCATGCCGTCGGCCGCGCGCATCGTGTCTATCATGTCGTCGATGAGGCGACGTGTGTCGCGGTCGATGCGCGCGATCGGCTGCCCCTTGCGGCGCAGCACGGGGTCGGCGAACGTGTAAATGCGGCGAACAGCCATGGAAGTCGTCGTCCTGCTTTCCAAAGGAATGACTGGTGAACGGGCGCCGGATCCGCCGTCTGGCGCGGAGCGGCGCCCAAACACGCCTATTTCCTATAATTATAGCAGACCCTCTCCGGCGGCCTCGGCGCCACTCTTGCCTTACTACATATTAGAAGCGCGACAGGAATTCAGGCGATGCGGCGCCGCCATGCCGCTTTGACGCCCTGCCGCAAAGCCTGCTACCATAGGACCGGGTACCGTGTCGATTCGGACGGGCGCGCGATGATAAAAAACGGTGTCGAGAGGAGCGGTGATAACGGTGGGTGGATCATGAGTATGCCGCGCTGGTTGCATATCGGGATGAGTATCAAGCGCTGGCTGGTCCTCTTGATCGTCGGCGTCACCATCGTCAGCCTGAGCGGTGGCTACTTCGCCAAGGCGCTCTACGACGCCCCCTTCAGGTTTCCCGGCTGGGTGGGAATTGCTACCTTGCAGTTTTGGCCGCGCCAAGTGCGGGGCATGCTTTTCCTGTTCGTCGGTGGCGGGCTGGCCGGCGTCGCGCTGCTGCGCCTGAACCGCACAGTCATCAACGCGTTGCTTCCACAGGGTAACGCCCGCGTCGTGGATCTGCTCTACCAGAAGCGGCAACTCAAGCGTGGCCCGCGCATCGTCGCCATCGGCGGTGGGACGGGCCTCTCTATCTTGCTCTCCGGCCTCAAACGCTACACGGGTAACCTGACGGCCATCGTGACCGTGGCCGACGACGGCGGCAGTTCGGGCCGTCTGCGCCGTGAATTCGGCATCCTGCCGCCGGGTGACTTCCGCCAGTGCATCGTCGCGCTGGCCGACGTCGAGCCGCTCATGGGCAAGCTGCTCGAGTACCGCTTCAAGGAGGGCTCGGGCCTCGAAGGCCACAACCTGGGCAACCTGCTACTCGCGGCTATGGCCGATATCACCGGCGACTTCGACCAAGCCCTGGTCGAGATGGGTCATATCCTGGCCGTACAGGGGCAGATCTTGCCCTCGACCCTCGAGGATGTGTCGCTCGTGGCCGACCTGCGCGACAAGTCGCGTGTGCATGGTGAATCCAACATGCACCAGGACCACGCCTCGGGCGTCGTCGACCTCGATGGCCGCGCGCCGATTGAGCGCGTCTTCCTCAAGCCGGCCAACGCCGTGGGCTATCCCGAGGCGGTGCAGGCGATCCTCGACGCCGACATCGTCGTCGTCGGGCCGGGCAGCCTCTACACCAGCGTGTTGCCCAACCTGTTGGTCAAGGACATCGCGCGGGCGCTCGACGCGTCGGCCGCTTATAAAGTGTTCGTGTGTAATGTGGCGACTGAGCCGGGTGAGACCGACGCGTACCAGGCGGAAGACTTCCTGGCCGCGGTGGAGCGGCACATTGGCGCGCAGATGTTCGACGCCATCATCACCAACACGCGGCTGGATGCGGCGCAACCGCCGTACTGGCACAGCGATGTCGTGGCCGCCGAGTGGCGCGACGCGCATGGCGCGACACTCATCACGTCCGACGTGGTGGACCAGAACAACGCGATCCGGCACGACCCGACCAAACTCGCGCGCTCCGTCATCCGCTCCTGGGCGCGTCACACGCGCGGTGAGCGACACGCCGCGCATGATGAGGCGAAAGTCGAAAGGCGAGAGGCGAGCGTATCCTGATGAGTGACGAGTGTTTAGTGTTTAGTTGATCAGTCAGCGAAACGCTCGCCGCGCCCTTCTAAACACTCACCACTAAACACTAAACACTACGTGAGTTCCAGCGCGCCAGCGGCGAGCGAGACGGCGCCGACGAGGCCGGCGTTGTCTCCGAAGCTCGCCGGCGCGACGCGCACGTCCAGCGCGGCCAGGCGCATCGCGCGCGCCGCGACCGCCGCGCGGACTGGGTCGAAGAGCAGCGGGCCTGCTTGCGCCACACCGCCGCCGATGACGACGACCTCCGGGTTGAAGATATTGACGATGTTGACGACACCCGCGCCCAGCGCCGTCGCGGCCCGCGCGATGATGTCGGCGGCGACAGCGTCACCCTGACGCGCGGCAACGACCACGTCGATGGCCGTCACCGCCTGCGGCAGCGCGCGCAGCGTTGTGTCGCTCCCCGCGTCCAAGGCTTCGTGGGCCATGCGCGCGATCGCCGTCCCCGAGCACAGCGATTCCAGATCGCCACGGTTGCCACAGCGACAGGCGGGGCCGTCGAGGTCGACCGTCATGTGCCCGAGCTCGCCGGCGGCGCCTCGTCGCCCCACCAGCAGCCGTCCTCCGGCGATGATGCCGCCGCCGACCCCCGTGCTGACCGTCAGGTAGACGACATCGTTGGCCCCGACCGCCGCGCCGTGCCGCCACTCCGCCACGGCGGCGAGGTTGGCGTCGTTGCCGACCCTGACCAGCTTGCCCGTCCGCTCGGCCAGCAACGCGCGCAAGGGGACCGTGTGCCAGCCGGGTAGGTTCGGCGGGTCGTAGACGGAGCCGTCGTGGCGGTCGACGGGACCGGGCGCGGCGACTCCCCAGCCCTCGACCACGTCGGGCGAGACGCCGGCGCGCTGGCAGGCTTGACGCGCCGTGTCGATGATTCCGGCGATAACGCCTTCCATGCCGTCCTCGCCAGCCGTGGGCGCCTTATAGGTCGCCAGGAGGGAGCCGTCACGTAGGCCGATGGCCGCGCGTGTCGAGGTACCGCCGAGATCGACGCCTACGTAGACGTGGGATGTGTCCATATGGTCGAAGTATAATAGATAGATACGGTAGTGGTAGCGGTTAACCCCGATAAGGATGGTTATGAGCGAGACGACGACGGTGCCCCCCGACTGCCTCTTCTGCAAGGTTGCGGCCGGGCGCATTCCGGCGGACATCGTGTACCAGGACGACGAGACGGTCGCTTTCCGCGACATCAACCCGCAAGCGCCCACTCATGTGCTGGTGATCCCGCGCCGCCACGTCCCTAATGCGACGGAGGCTGCTGCCGCCAATGTGTGGGAGGCGGTGATGGGCGCGGCGGCGCGCGTGGCCCGCCAGGAGGGCGTGCACGACCGCGGCTATCGCCTGATCGTCAACTGCGGACCCGAGGCGGGGCAAACCGTCGATCATCTGCATGTCCACGTCCTGGGCGGACGCCCCTTGACATGGCCGCCCGGCTAGGGGTAGGCGGCGCGCGCATCCGTCCGCGCCGTGGCCGCTCCGACACGCTGCCACAGCAGGGCGCCGTCGTCGAGGGCAATCCGGTGAATGGGGCTCAGCCGACAGGCGGCGTCAAGTCCTCGACGCGGCAAGAGCTAAGCGGGCTCACGCCGGGAACGCTCTACGTCGTGGGTACCCCCATCGGCAACCTCGAGGACATCACTCTGCGCGCCCTGCGGGTCCTGCGCGAGGCCGATGTCGTGGCGGCAGAGGACACGCGGCACACGCGCGCGCTGCTGACCCACTATGGCATCAGTCGACCGCTGGTGAGCTACCGCGAGCAGAACAGGGCAAGCAGCGCGCCCCTGTTGTTGGCGCGGCTGGAAGCGGGTTCCGTCGCGCTCGTGTCGGACGCCGGGATGCCCGCCATCGCCGACCCCGGGGCGGCGCTCATCGCGGACGTCGTCGCGCGCGGCGGGCGCGTCGAGGTCGTGCCGGGACCCAACGCCGCCCTGGCCGCCCTTGTGTGCAGCGGCCTGCCGCCGGCGCCCTTCCTGTTCGCCGGCTTCCTGTCCCGCCAGCGCGGCGACCGCCGGCGGCAGCTCCAGGCCCTCGCGACGCGCCCCGAGACCCTCGTCTTCTACGAGGCCCCGCACCGCGTCGTCGAGACCTTGACGGACCTCCTGGCGGTCCTGGGCGACCGTCCCGCGGCGGCCTGCCGCGAGTTGACCAAGCTGCACGAGGAGGTGCGCCGCGCCCCTCTTAGCGTGCTACTGGAGCGCTTCACGGTCACGGCGCCGCGCGGCGAGTTCGTGCTCGTGGTAGAGGGCGGCGGGCGGGGCGTTAATCCCGCCGTGAGCGAGGGAACGCTCTCCGACGACGACGTCGATCGGCTGCTTATGGAGGCGATGGGGCGCGGTGAGCGTATGCGCGTCGTCGTGGCCGGCCTCGCGGCGCGCAGCGGCCGCTCGCGCCGCGAGGTGTATGCGCGCTGGCAAGCGCTGCGTCATAGTGAGGAGGCGTGACACGAACGACAGGTCGGGGCCGAGAACATGCCTGTGGTATCATAAATAGGTTCTGTTTTGCGTCGCGTGCCCCCGTGGCGTGGCGCATAACGTGATAATGATATAGGTATAGCTAGTGTGGAGGAGAGAGCGACACCGTGCATTCCCCTGGGGTAGATGAGACGCCCAACACCACGCCGTTCCTGGTCGACACGCACGCGCATTTGCAGTGGCCGTCGCTACTCGCCGATGTCGACGCGGTGTTGTCGCGCGCCCACGACGCGGGAGTGCGGCGTATTCTGACCCTGGGGACCGATCCGGCGTCCTGCCGCGCCGCTGTCGATCTGGCCGCGCGCCACAGCGGCGTCTACGCGGCCGTCGGCGTCCACCCCGGCGATGTCGCTGACGATGGCGGTGCGGCGCTCGACAGCCTGGCCCCGCTGCTCGACCACCCGCGCGTCGTCGCCATCGGTGAAACAGGACTGGACTACTACCACGACGATAACCCGCCGCGCGCGCTGCAACGCGCGTCGTTCGAGCGCCACCTTGACCTTGCCGCGCGGACCGGTAAGCCGATCTGTGTCCATAGCCGTGAGTCTGGCGACGATGTACTGCGGCTACTGGAAGCGCGCGCGGGACGCGTCACCGCCGTCCTGCACTGCTACACAGGCGATGTGGCGACCGCGCAACGGGCGCTCGCCATGGGCTGCTACCTCTCCTTCGCGGGCAACGCGACCTACCCCAAACTGCGCGGCCTGCTCGCCGTCGCCGCGGTGATCCCGGCTGACCGCCTGCTGCTCGAAACAGATGCGCCGTTCCTATCGCCTCAGCCGCGGCGTGGCCGCCGCAATGAGCCCGCCAACGTGGCTTATACGTATGAGGCCATCGCCGCGGCGCGTGGCGCCACGCGCGGCGAACTAGGCGCGTTGGTTGGCGCCAACGCCGCGCGGTTGTTTCAGTGGGGCGGCGAGTACGGTGAGGACGCCGCATGACCACGATGACCGCTTTCGACCTCGTATCCGCCGACCTGCAGCGTGCGCGCGATTACCTGCAACAGGTCGGCGAAGGTGACAATCCAATCCTGGTGGAGACAATCCGTCACCTGTTCGGGACACGCGGCAAATATATCCGGCCGGCGCTCTGTCTGCTGGTGAGTCGTCTCTTTCGACCCGTGGCCGATCAGCAGTTGATCGAGTTCGCCGCCGCGATGGAGGTCGTACACACGGCCTCGCTCGTGCATGACGATACGCTAGACGACGCGTCGACGCGTCGTGGCAACGCGACGGTCAACGCGGGCTGGAACGGCCACATCGCCATCCTCGTGGGCGACTATCTGTTCGCGCAGTCGGCCATCGTGACCGCTGGGCTCGGCGAGTTGCGCGTGATGTCGATGCTTGCCGCTATGATCAAGAGCATGGTGCGCGGCGAGCTCTTGCAGATGGAGACCGTGTTCGACTGGGATCAGGATGAGGCTGGCTACGACCGCAAGATCGGCAACAAGACAGCCGCTCTCTTCGCGCTGTGCACCGAGGGGGCCGGAGTGCTTTCCCACGCGTCGAGTGAAGAGTTGAGCGCCCTGCGCGACTACGGGTACAAGCTTGGTCTTGCCTTTCAGATCGTCGATGATATATTAGACATAACGGAAAACGAGGACGTGCTTGGTAAACCGGCGGGGAGTGACCTGGCGCAGGGCAAAGTAACGCTCCCGGTTATCTATTACCTGCGTACGGCCACACCGGAGCAGCGGGCGCTGGTGCAGGACAGTGCGCGCGTGGACGAAGCGGTCGCGGCGATCCGCGCGTCCGCGGCCATCGCGCAGGCGCGGGCGCGGGCCGACACGCTCGTCGAGGAGGCCATCGACGCGCTGCGCGTCGTGCCGGGGGGTGAGGCGCGCGCCGCCCTCGGGGACGTAGCGCGCTCGGTGACGCGCCGGACATTTTGATAGTAATTAGTAGTTAGTAGCTAGTGCTAACTACTAACGATGCGACAGTCAGGACAGGGAATGAGGCGTAGGGTACGGCATACCTTCTCGGCGGGCGGCATCGTGTCGCGGACGACCATGTTCGGTTACGACATCGTGCTCGTGCGGCGGCTCACGCAAGGGCTGTGGGCGCTGCCCAAAGGCACGCCGATCGGCGATGAGTCGCCGTCTCAGACGGCTCTACGTGAGGTACGGGAGGAGACGGGGCTCGTCGTCGAGATCGACCGCTTCGCCGGTTCCATCCACTATGAATTTACGCGCGACGCCATCCTCTTCCGCAAGACCGTCAATTTTTACCTGATGCACGCCGTCGGCGGCGACTTCGCGCACCATGACCACGAGTACGACCTAGCTGAGTGGGTATCGATCGAACGCGCGCTGGAGGAAATGACCTACGGCAGCGAGGTCTCGTTGCTGCGCCACATCCTTATCCTTCCTCCCGACACAAAACCCCCACTCACCGACCACGCCGTCAGCGACGCCGAGCGCGCCGGGTAGAGAGGCTCGGCGTCGCCGACGGCTACGCACAGTGGACGCTGTAGCCTGTGACGACGCCGTTTGTGTAAACCGGCGTGTACGTGTAGGAACCGCCTCCGCACACATTGGCGTGACTGCCCGGATTGTAGGGGAGGGTGATGGATGAGCCTGGCGCGCCCGTTCCCGTCGTCCCCGTCGTCCCGGTCGTGCCTGGCGCCGTGCCGGGGACGGGTGTACTGCCAGTGACCCCGTTCGCGTTCTGCCCGACGTTCATGATCGCTTGGGGCGAGAGCGACACGTTACCCTGGAACGAACTGTCGTAGGCGCCGCCGTCGACGCTGAACGATTGGCCGAGCACGCGGTACTCCGCCAGCGAATCTTCCGTGCCTGGGTCGTAGGCGTGCGGGACCGCGCCGATCGGAAACACGTCGACGATGGGCCAGCGCGTATATTGGCCGGCCAGGTACGGCGTCGGCGCCGCCTCCGACGACCCCGACGATACCCTGGCCAGCACGATGCCCGGCGGGATCGTGAAGGTCTCGATCGGCAGGTTGAGGTCTTTCAAGGTCCATTCCATCGTATCGTGCCAGATAGGCCCGGCGCCGGTGACGCCCTCGATCTGGTTCATCGGCGTATTATCGGGGTTGCCGACCCAGGTGGCCGTGAGCAGGTTGGGCGTGAAGCCGATAGTCAAGTTGTCCCGGAAGTCCTGTGTGGTGCCAGTCTTAACGGCGGCGGGCACGTTGGTGGGGAACTGCGTGTCGGGCCCAAGCTGTAGCGCCGAGCCCTGGTTGAAGGCGGCGACGCGCGCGAAGTTGTCCTTCATGATGCTCTCCATCATGTAGGCATACTGCGGCGCCAGCACCCGTGCGCCGGGCGGCATTTTGTACGTGTACAGGGTATTGCCATTGGCGTCGGCGATGGCGAGTACCGAGTCCATGGGGCGGTAGACGCCGCCGTTGGCGACGGTGTTGTAGCCCTGCGCCATCTGCCACAGCGGGACAATCTCAGAGCCCAGCGTGAGCGAGAGCGGCGGCCGGCCCTTCCGGATATCCGGGTCTTGCGCTAGGTACGGCACGCCCATGTCCTCCGCCGTCTTGACGACGTTGGCCGGGCCGACCGCGTCGATCGTTTTGACTGCGGGGATGTTGAACGAGTTGGCCAGCGCCATGCGCACTGTCACCGCGCCGTGGAACGATTTGTCGTAGTTCTGCGGCGTGTATTGGTTGTTGGGGTTGGCCGTGGTCGGATCGGGCCACGATTTTTGCTGGTCGAGGATCATCGTGGCCGGGGACCAGCCCCGCTTGAAGGCGGTGAGGTAGGTAAAGACCTTGAACGAGGAGCCCGGCTGACGCGGGATCGCGGCCATGTTGTAGTAGGAGCCGTGTTTGCTGTAGTCGACCCCGCCGACCATGTTGATGCATTCGGAGGTCTTGGGGTCGATCTGCACCACCGCAGCGTCCTGGACGTTGTTGCCGCTTAGGTTTTGGATGAGTTGTTGCTGCATGACCTGCTGCGTGTGGCGATACAGGTTGAGGTCGAGCGTCGTCGTGATGGTCAGGCCGGCGCTGAGGCCACCGGCTTGCGCCACGATGGCGGCCAGCGCGGGATCGGTATGGATGTCCTTATCATTAGAGCCGCCGTACGTCAACAGCTTCTCGATCCAGTCCGTCCAGTAGGGGGCCACGCTGGTCGTCGCCGGGAGGTTCCACGGCGGCGCGTTGAACGTGAAGGTCTTGGCCTCGGCGTAGGCGGCGTTCGCTTGCTTTTGAGTAATGTAGTGGTAGTTGACGAGGTTGGGGAGGACGTGGTACCGCAGGCGGTCGAGAGCGCTCGTGGGCCCGTTGGCGATGGGATCGAAGAGGCTCGGGGCCTGGACGAGGCCGGCCAGCAGAGCGCACTGCGCCAGGTCGAGCTGCCAGATGTCTTTGCCAAAGTACACGCGCGCGGCGGCTTCCACGCCCGTGGCTTGGTCGCCGAAATAGACCGTGTTGAGGTAGAGGTCCAGGATCTTGTTTTTGGTCCAGCCCGTGCCCGGTTGCGACATGGCGCGCGCGATGGCGATCTCCTGCAGCTTGCGCTGGACGTTTTGCTGGCTGTTCAAGACGAGATTCTTGACGAGTTGCTGCGTGATCGTGCTGCCGCCGGAGGTGATGTGTCCGCGCAGGGCGCCTCGCAACACGCGCCCGAGACCATTGGGGTCAACACCCTGGTTGGTGTAAAAGTTGTTGTCTTCGCTGGCGATGATGCTGTCTTTCATGTAGCGCGGCATCTTGCTCAACGGTTGATATTGATACAGGCCGCGGTTGGAATCGTTGATTTCCAGCAGGAGGTGGCCGTGGCGGTCGAGGATGCGTGTAGGCTGGATATCCTGTGGCCGCGTGGTGTGCGCGAGCTTCTTAAGACCCTCGGCTGACACGGTGTTATAATAGTTCGTGGCTCCAGCCCCGCTCGCGGTCACGACGGCTCCGACGAGCACGAGTTGTAGCAGAAGGCCGAGCGCGGCGATGACCAGCACGATCGGCCAGAACTTACTCTTACGCGGTGGCCGCCGTCGCGTGATACGGTTGATGCGTTGGGTCCGTTTCATGACACCTCTGGATGGCAGTGATAGTACAAGTATAGGGCCGCGCGTGCAAGCGCCACGAGCAGCTATCGCCCCATTGTACCACGGACGTCTTTTTGCCCCTCGACCCTATTCCCCTCACCCGCGCCCGTTGTCGCTGGCTCCGAAGCGATAGCCACTGCCGCGGATAGTGTGCAGGAGCTTGACCGGGGCGGGGTCGTCGATCTTGCGGCGCAGGCGGCGGATGTACACGTCAATGATGTTGGAGAAGCTGTCGAACTCGTCGTCCCACACATGCTCGCTGATCATCGTGCGGGTGAGGACCTGGTCGGGATGGCGCATGAAGTACTCAAGGATGGCGTACTCCTTACTGGTCAATTCGATCGGCGCGCCGCCGCGTTCGACGCGATGCGAGCTGGTGTCGAGGGTGAGATCATCGACCTGTAGTTGTGTCGATTTCGCGCTGGAATCGCGGCGCAACAAAGCGCGCGCGCGCGCCATGAGCTCACCCATGTGGAATGGTTTGACGAGATAATCGTCGGCGCCGCTGTCCAGCCCTTGGATGCGGTCTTCCGGGGCGTCTTTGGCGGTCAGTAACAGGATAGGGGTCGTGTCGCCGCGGCGGCGGATATCGGCGCAGACATGCACCCCGTCCTTCTTCGGCAGCATGATGTCGAGGATGATCAGATCGTAGTCGTTGATCTCGCTGAGTTGTTCGCCCTCGTCGCCATCATACGCCGCGTCGACCGCGTACGACTCCTCGCGTAGCGCCTGGCACACCGCGCGGTTGATTTTTTGCTCGTCTTCGACCACTAGTACACGCATACTACCCCCACTCTGTCTTATCATTCTAGCAAGACGCTTGTTATCGTGTCGATTCTTTATGCTATACTTAACGCGGTGCGGCCGGCGTCGTCCTCGGTTTGAAGGGCGTTGCCGGGCCGCTTTTTCTTTACTACCTAACTACTGTGGAGATGATACTCGTGGCAAAGGTCAAAGTTATTTTGCGGACGGATGTCGCCGGGCTCGGCGAAGAGGGCGAAGTCAAGGACGTGGCGGGCGGCTACGCGCGCAACTACCTGTTGCCCGGCGGTATGGCCATGCCCGCCACGAAGGGTAACCTGAAGGTGCTGGAGCAGCAGCGTTCCCAGATCGAGGTTAATCAGGAGCAGCATCGTGTTGAGGCGCGCGCCCTGGCCGACCGCCTCGCGACCATGCCGCTCGACTTCCCCGTGCGGGTGGGCGAGCAGGGGCGCCTGTATGGCTCGATCACCGCGTCGGATATCGCGGAGCGCCTCAAGAGCCAGGGTGTGGAGCTTGACCGGCGCTCGATCGAGGTGCGTGAGCCGCTGCGCGCGCTCGGTACCTATGACGTGCCGGTGCGCGTCGCCCACGCGGTGACCGGGCACATCACGGTGACGCTGCGCGACCAGAACGCGCCGGTCGCGCAGGCGGTCCCGCCGACGGAGGCCGGCCCCGAGCAACTCGGCGAGGATGCCGTTCCTATCGGCGCCGCCTCCGTCGACACTGTCGTGTCGGCCGGCGAGATCGCCCCCGAACCATTTGTCGGTGATGAGCAGGCGACAGTGGAGGACACCGAGGAGCCAGTTGTGTAGCAGTCCGTTTTCGTCCCAACTCGGGGGTGGACTCTCGCCCACCGCCGCGAAAATGAGTCGCCGTGGCCGGTGGTGGATATCCACCGCCGGCCACATCGCTTTTCCGGTTATCATGGAGTGCGACGTCCAAGCAGTCCCAGGGCCCTCAGGGTCCCTGGCTCTCTGGCGGCGCGGTCCAATCCCTATGTAAAGAGGTACGCCGGTGATCCCGCCCATCGAGATGACACCTGGGGGCCAGTATGTGTTGCCCCATAACCTGGAGGCGGAGCAATCCGTCATCGGATCGCTGCTGCTCGACCGTGACGCTATCATCACGATCAGCCAAGCGCTGCAGCCCGACGACTTCTATGCCGAGGCCCATCGCGTCATCTATGGTGTGATGGTCGACCTCTATGAACGCCGCCAGCCCGCTGACTATGTAACCCTCGCCGACGAGTTGGATCGCCGCGATCTGCTCGATCGTTGCGGCGGCCGCGGCTACATGGCGCGCCTCGCCGGCGCCGTGCCGACCGCGATCCACGCCCAGTACTACGCCGACATCGTGGCGCGCCTGGGCACATTGCGGCGGCTCATCGACGCGGGGCAACGCATCACCTCTATCGGTTTTGACGACAGCAAGAGCGCCGAGGACGCGGTCGACCGCGCCGAGAAGGTGCTCTTCGACGTCGCGCAGCGGCGCAACACGCACGGCTTCACGTCGATCCGCGACATCTTGACCACGTACCTTGACCACCTCGACTATATCCACGAGAACCGCGGCGCTGTCGCCGGCGTGCCATCGGGCTTCGTCGACCTCGACAAGCTCACTGGTGGCCTGCAGCGCTCCGACCTGATCATCCTGGCGGCGCGGCCGGCTATGGGAAAAACTGCCTGCGCCCTGAGCATGTGCCACAACTCGGCCATCAAATACAAGAGCCGCGTGGCGATCTTCAGCCTGGAGATGAGCGCCGAGCAACTGGTGCAGCGCCTCTTGTGTATGGAGGGCGGGATCGACCAGGCGCGCCTGCGCACGGGCTACATCAGCGAGGACGAGTGGGGCCGCATCATCCAGGCGGCGGCCGCGCTGGCTGAGACCGACATCTACATCGACGACAGTTCCGGTATCTCGACGATGGAGATGCGCAGCAAGGCGCGCCGGCTGCACTCGGAGCGCCCGCTTGACCTCGTCATCGTCGACTACCTGCAGCTGATGCAGGGCGGCGTCACGGCCTCCGAGAACCGCGTGCAGGAGATCTCCAAAATCTCGCGTGAGCTCAAGGGGCTCGCGCGCGAGTTGCAGGTGCCCGTGGTCGCGCTCTCGCAGGTATCGCGCGCCGTCGACGCGCGCACCAGCCACGTCCCGATGCTCTCGGACCTTCGTGAAAGCGGGGCGATCGAGCAGGATGCGGATATTGTCATGTTTATTTACAGAGATAAAGTCTACAACCCTGACACGGAAAAGGAGCACATCGCCGACCTGATCGTAGCCAAGCACCGCAACGGGCCCACGGGGCAGATCTCGCTGTTCTTCAACGAGTCGCAGACGCGCTTCATCGACCTCGCGCCGGGCAGCGTGAGCGGTGGGGGCGGCTGCGGACGCGACGACGACCTGGGCGGGGGTATTTAACCGATGAAGGGCTTCGCCGGCTTCTCCACCAAGCGCGCGCGCCTCGTGCCCGTGCCCGACCTCTTCTTTACCGAACTGCTCCCGCAGATCGACAACCTGTGGGAGTTGAAGGTCACACTGCACCTGTTCTGGCTGCTCTTCCACCGCCAGGGCCTGCCTAAGGCCATCGCGCGCTCCGAGCTCGAAGCCGACGTCGACCTGCTGCGTTCGCTGAAGACGGTGCGCGGCCCACGCCCCGCCAAAGATTTTTTGCGCGAGGGGCTGGAGCGCGCCGTGGCCCGCGGCACGCTGCTGACGCTGACCGTGCGCGAGCTTGGCGGTGGAGCGGAGCAGTGGTATTTCCTCAATACGCCGGCCAGCCGCGACGCGCTGGGGCGCGCCGAGGACGAACCGCATGAGGTTGGGGCGATGTTGCCGATGCTGCCCGTGCACAAAGTCGAGCTCGTGCGCGTGCAGCGGCCCAACATCTTCACGCTGTACGAACAGAACATCGGGCCGCTGACGCCGATTATGGCCGACGAACTGCGCGAGGCCGAGCACGAGTATCCGGCCGATTGGCTGGAGGACGCCGTGCGCCACGCGGTAGAATACAATAAACGCAACTGGCGCTACGTGCGCGGTATCCTGGAACGCTGGCAAACAGAGGGTAGGGGCGATGGAATCGATTCGCGACGTGCTGGGCCGGCTGACGATCCGGCCCGCTTCCGGCAAGGTAAATATGGTCACCTCATCGAGTCCTAGCTGCCCAACGTGCGGCGGGGCGGGCTGGCTGCGGCTGGACGTCGACCTCGACGACCCGCGCTTCGGCACGCTCATGCCGTGCGCGTGCAAGGCCAAGGAGCTTGAAGAGAAGAAAATGCACGGGTTGCTGGAGCGCAGCAACCTGCGCGCGCTGCACAGCCGGACTTTCGCCAGCTTCTTCGCGCAAGAGAACCAAAAGCTCGCCTATAGCCGCGCCACCGAGTTCGCCGAACACCCCGACGGCTGGCTGGTCCTGCTGGGCGGCGTCGGCACGGGCAAGACGCACCTCGCCGCGGCGATCGGCAACCGCCGCCTGGAGTTGGGCGAGCCAGCCATCTTCGTCGTCGTACCCGACCTGCTCGACCACCTGCGCGCGACGTTCAATCCCGCGAGCGACACATCGTTCGACGAATTCTTTGAGAGCGTGAAAACGGCCCCGCTGCTGATCCTGGACGACCTGGGGACGCAGACGACGACGGCGTGGGCCACGGAAAAGCTGTTCCAGATCCTCAACTACCGCTACATGATGCGGCTGCCCACGGTCATCACCACCAATGTGCCGCTCGAGGACCTGGGCGACCGCCTGGCCTCGCGCATGGCCGATCCCGAATTGAGTATCCCCGTCTCCATTGCCGGACCCGACCTGCGCACCGGACGCGAGAGCAGCACGCAGCGGCCCACGCCGCCTTCGAGCCGCGGCCGCTCCACACCACGCCGCTTCAATTGAGCGGTTGATCAGAGGGCTGTTGTAGGAGGGATGACAGTGGACCTGCGGGTAGAGTATTACCAGGATGTGGATACGCGGCAGTGGGGATTCGTCGTGCCGCGTTTGCGTATCGTCGGCGGCGGGGTATCGACGCGTGCGGAAGCCGAAGAGCAGGCGCGTGAAGCGATTATCTTCGCATTAGAAAGCGGCGATGATGAGCCGGACCTGGTTGGGCACGATGTTGACTACTTTCGCGTGACCGTGGAAAAGGCATCATAGGGCCAATTCGGGACCTTCTAGTAGCCATCATCTGTCCCATCCTCCGTCGCTCGTTACTCTCACGTATGCACGCGCCCATGTCACCCTTGGCGCACATGCAGTCGCGCGAGAAACCGTAACCAGCGGATAGCCCCACCAGGGGCGCGGACGAAATCGACGCGCTGATCTTTCCAAGGGCCGTCAAGGACCACGACACGACCCTCGCCGTACAGGGCCAGCCCCATTGGCGCAGGCGTGGGTAGGAGGACGGGATCCTCGGCGCCGAAACCCGCTTTCACGATCTCCGTCATAACGAGGTTCCCATGATCGAGACCGACGTCGAGATCGATGTCCGCTCCGACATAGCGCCCCACGTAGACGACAAGGTCATCCGCGGGCGCGTCCAGCGGGATGAGCGCGCGCTCCCGTAGGCCAAGATACGCGTCGAAGGCCTGGGCGATGATCGTCTGGAAGACGGCCATCGCACTGTCGGCATTGGCGAGGAGCGCGATGGCGAAGCCGCGGTCGGGGACCAAGTGGAACGCGGCCATCTGTCCATATGTGCCCCCATCGTGTATTACCACGCGGGTTCCTTCGATGTCTTGAAGGCGCCAGGCCGCGCCGAAGGGACCAGTGAGCGCCAGCAGGGACTGCATCAGCGCCATCGTCGCGAGCGACAAGAGGGCCGCCCCATCGGCGGCATGGCTATCACCCAGGTGGAAGCGCGCGTAACGCAGCAGATCCCGGATGCTACAGATGAGTCCACCGGCGGGATTGTGAGCGCGCGGGATCGCCCACGGGCGCGCCACCACCGGTTCGCGCTCTCGGATCGTATGGCCCGCGGCCACACAATGGGTGATCGCATCGGCGGCAAAGAAGAAGGAGTGCGTCATACCAAGCGGGTCCAAGACGAGACGCTGGACCGCGGCCTCATAGGTCTCCCCGGTCACGACTTCGATCAGCCGCCCAGCCAGGTAGAAGCCGACGTTGTTGTATGACCAGACGGCGCCCAGCGGGGTGAGCTGCGGCAACCGATCCAGCGTCGCCACGAGGCGGGTGAGCGCATCGTCGCCGGGGCCGAAATCGGCAAAGTAGTCGCCTTCCCATCCGGCCGTGTGCGTGAGGAGATGGTGCACGGTGACGCGCGCGGCCACCTCCTCGTCAGCCAGGTGAAGGTCGGGCAAATATGTCCGCACGGGCACATCCAGATCAAGCAGCCCCGCGTCCGTGAGCCGCATGATCACCGTCGCGGTGAGCGTCTTGGTCGTGGAGCCGATCTGGAAGAGGGTGTCGCCATCGACGGAAAGCGGATGATCGGCATTGGTCATCCCGATGCCGGCGACGTGCTCTGTGCCGTCGTGCAGGACACCAACGGCCATGCCGGGAATATGGGCGTGCTCCATGGACGTCCGGATTGTGTCGCACAGGTGGCGAAAGCGTACATCCGCATCGTCCTGGATAGGAGGATTGTTGTCCACAGGTTCTCTCCTCGTGTCATAAGCCGGTACATCACTATGCGTCGGGCGTGTTCAAACATAAAGGGGCCGCACGTCGTCACTGACGTGCGGCCCGTGAACACGCGACACGAGGAGGAGATGCGTTAGGCTCTCGCCCGTTCCAATCTCCGGCCGGTCATACCCGCTCTTCGACGCCGTCAGCAGCAAGCGCGTCCATCGAATTGAGCAAGTGAGCATTGCTTGACCAAATGATGAAACGATGCTCTAGCCGCTGACCTACGGAAAGTTCAAATATAGCATGGGAGCAGTACCTCTCCTTACTGATTTGCTTCAATGATAGCATGAAAAGCGATCGTGGGTGCGCCTCGACATAGTCCAGGCGCACCCGCAGCGGAGGCCCCGCCTTCGGCGGACACGTCTTCTATCCCACGACGAAAGCCGTGGGTTTTACGCCGATTGCTATAATGGCAGCGTGGGGGATATAAGGCTTGGGTAGACTGTGATAACGCGCCTGGAGAGTTTGCTGGAGGGTGTGTTCGAGCGTTCGTACGCACGGCTGTTCCATGCCCGGCTGCAACCCGTGGAGATCGCCAAGCGCCTCTCGCGGGAGATGGAGGCCGGCCGCGTCGTCGGCGTTTCTTCGGTGTTGGTCCCGAACCACTACGAAGTCTCCCTGAACCCCGACGACTTCGCCGCGTTCGCGCCGATCCGCGTCTCGCTCGAGAGCGACATGGCGCGCTACCTGGCGCGCTTCGCCCACGACCACAACTACAGCATGACGACCGATCCCGAGGTTCACCTGCTCTCCGACCAGACGCTACGCCCGCGGCAGGTGGCGCCGCGCGGCCTCCTGACGGAGCCGCCGCCCTCGGTGACGCCGCCGCGGGCGCCGACGGAGCGGCTCGATCCGACGCGCGTGATGCCGCGCTTGGACGCTACCACGGGCGCTCCACCGCTCGACGCGGCCGGTCCGGCCGTGCTGACGCTCGGCGATACGCCTTATCCATTGTCGAGCGACAACGCGTCGCTTGGGCGCGGCCTGGAGAATGACATCGTGCTGGAGGATCGGCGGGTCTCGCGCATCCACGCCCGCTTGACCAAGACCGGCGGCTACTGGACCGTGCGCGACGAGGGCAGCACCAACGGCACCTTTGTCAACGGGCGCATGGTCGCGCAGCACGTCCTGAAAAACGGCGACCGTCTCTCACTCGGCGGCCTGGAACTGACGTTTGGCCAGAGCTAGAGAGAGGGTGATCCTATGAGTTCGGCGGTCGTGCTGTTCGGCGCGCGGGTCCTGTTGCTCGTGCTGCTATATCTGTTTTTGTTTGTAGTGGTGCGGGCGCTGCGCCGCGATTTGCGCGCGGCCACGCGCCGGACGACGGCGCCGTCCGGTGCCGTGACAAACGCGCCTGGCACAGGGGCGGGGACGCCTGTGGGAGGCGCCCAAGCGACGGGCGCGCCCACAAAGCGGGCGCCGCCGCCGGAGCTCGAGGTCGTCGACGCCGGGCAGAGCGCCCTCGCGCCAGGGCAGCGTTTCCCTTTGCGCGATACGCTCTCGATCGGCCGCGCCGCCGACAACGACATCGCGCTGGAGGATGACTGGATCTCGGCGCGGCACTTATGTCTGCGCCGCCAGAACGGCGCCTGGATCGCCGAGGACCTAGGCTCGACCAATGGCACGCGCGTGAATGGGCGTCCGCTCACGGGGACGGCGCCGGTGCGTACTGGGGACGTGCTCGACCTCGGGCGCGTTAAGCTGAAAGTGGTTGATACCGTATGAGCGCGACGACAACCGGGGCGAAGGGCGCGGCGGCAAGCATCCGGCGCCCTATGTTACGGCTCACCGAGACCAGGCTTCTTATCGGGGCGGGCATCGTGTTGGTGTGGGGCATGTTCGTGCTCAACATGGCGCGCCCCGACAAGTCTTTGCACCTATCGCTCACGCTCCTCGGCGGCGTGCTCGCCGTCATGGCGCTCGTCCATGTGCTGCTGACGTCGCGGCTGCGCGCCGCCGATCAGGTCATATATCCCGTGGCGTGTCTGCTGGCGGGGCTGGGCCTCGTCATGATCCGTCGTTTGGATCTATCGGAAGAGCTGTCGCTGAGTCACTCCGACGCCACGCGGCAGGTGGCTGGTATCGTGGGCGGCCTCGTGCTGATGTCCATAGCCGCGCTGGGCTTCCGGGACTACCGGCGGCTGACGCGCTATAAATATACCCTGGCCGCCTTTGGTTTCGCCCTCATCCTGGGCACCAAGGTGTTCGGCGTCGACCCCTACCACGAGGGCTACAAGCGCTGGTTCGGCTACCACGGCTTCTACTACCAGCCGGTGGAGCTGCTCAAGATCCTGCTCGTCATCTTTTTCGCCGCCTACCTCGACGAGAAGCGCGAGGTGCTATCCAGCGCCTACCTGCCGTTGGGGCGCCTGCGCCTCCCGCCGCTGCAGTACGTCGCCCCGCTCTTCACCACCTGGGTCCTGGCGCTGGGCCTGCTCCTATTCCAGAACGACTTGGGCAGCGCGCTGCTGTTCTTCGGGATCTTCCTGTCCATGGTCTACGTGGCCACGCCACGCCGTTTCTACTCGTTGCTCGGCCTGGTCATGATCATCGTCGGCGCGGTCGTGGCCTATCACCTCAACGCGCATGTGCGCGAACGCGTGGTTACCTGGCTTAACCCGTGGCCGTATGCCCACGCCGACCCAGGCCAACCGTCCTCGTACCAACTTGTACAGGCGCTCATTGGTATCGCCAGCGGCGGCATCCCCGGCGAGGGGCTGGGCCAGGGCCGGCCCGGCTTCATCCCCGTGGCGCACTCCGACTTCATTTTCAGCGCCTTTGGCGAAGAGTTGGGCCTGCTCGGCGCGATGTTTATCCTGGCGTGTTACCTCGTGCTGGCCTTCCGCGGCCTGCGCATCGCGGCGCTGGCGCGCGACCCTTTCGACAAGCTGCTCGCCGCCGGGCTGACCTCGGCGCTGGTGATCCAGGCGCTCGTCATCATCGGCGGCAACATCCGGCTGCTGCCTATCGCCGGCGTGACGCTGCCCTTCATGAGCTACGGACCGTCGTCGCTCCTGAGCAACTTCATTATCGTGGGCATGCTGCTGCGCATCTCGGCCAACGCAGCTGTTGAGAGGGGTGGGCCATGAAAACTCGATCGCGCATTGTGATGGCGGACGTCATGGCCCTGGCCTTGAAGGACCATGGTAGGGACCGGACCTTAAAAGGTCTGCGTTCGATTCATCCACTGCTGACCCTTCAGGGTCCGTCCGCTGCCATGGTCCTTCAGGGCCAGGTCGGGGGGATAGGTCCATGACTGTGATCGACCGCAAGCTGGAGCGCCTCTCGCTCTATTTCCTGGTTGCTTTCGCGTTGACGGCGGCTTTCCTGTTCTACTGGCAGGTGGTCGACGCTAACACATTGGTGAACCGGCCCGACAATCGGCGCCTCAGTACGGCGCAGCTCGCCGTGCACCGCGGCACAGTGTACGACCGCAACGGCGTGGTATTGGCGCGGACCACTTTCGCTGCCGACGGTACCCCCACGCGCGCGTACACCATCCCCTCGCTTAGCCCGTTGCTCGGTTACCACTCGCCGCGCTACCTCAACTCCGGCCTGGAGGACATCTACAACGACTATCTCAACGGGCAAGGCGCGCTGCAGCCAGTCGACAACACGGTGCGCCGCCTGTTGCACGAGCCCATCATCGGCGACGACCTGCATTTGACCATCGACGCGCGCATCCAGCGGATCGCCACCACTGCCATGGGGACCGGCCCTGGCGCCTGCATCGTGGCCGACCCACGCACCGGTGAGATCCTGGCCCTGGAGAGCCAGCCGTGGATCGACTCTAACAGGGTTGATGAACCGGGCTACATGGACGTGATGCAGGCGCGCACGGATAGCCCGTTCGTCGACCGCGCCATCCAGGCCACCTACGCCCCCGGCTCGACCTTCAAGACCGTTACCCTGAGCGCGGCCTACGACACGGGGACGTACGACACGACGACGGTGCTCAGCGGGACTGACGCCGCTGGACCGCTCTACGAAGATGGCGTGTTGCTGCCGTCCAGCATCAACAACCTGCCGCCCAACGTCTACACGGTCACCACGATCGACGCCTTCAAGTACAGCGACAACATCGCTTTCGCGGCCATGGGCGTGAACCTCGGCCCGCGCGTGCTGCTCGACTACGCCGGGCGTTTCGGCTTCGGGCAGACCATCCCGTTCGCGTTGCCGGTCACGCCGAGCAGCGTGTCGCCGCATCCCGGTACCATGTCCAAGCTCGACGTGGCCTACAGCGCGTTCGGCCAGGACGCCGTGCTGGCGACGCCGCTACAGATGCTCTTGACGGCCATGGCGGTCGCGAACGGCGGCGTCGAGCAGCGGCCCTACGTCGTATCCAAGGTGACCGCGCCGAACGGCGAGGCGTTGCAGCAGAACGGGCCGAGCGTCTTCGCGCAGCCGATGTCGGCGGGGACGGCGGCCAAGATGACTCAGGCCATGACGGCGGTAGTGGAGTCGCCGGGCGGTTCGGGCTTCGAGGCGCAGGTACCCGGTGTGCAAGTGGCCGGCAAGACAGGCACGGCGCAGGTGACGCACGGCGCGCCGCACGCCTGGTTCCTCGGCTTCGCACCAGTCGGCAAGCCGCGCCTGGCCGTCGTCGTGTTCAAGCAGAACGGCGGCGAAGGGTACTCGCAGGCCGCGCCCATCGTTGGATCCATTCTGCGTCAGGCGCTGCCGCTGGTGCGCTAGGCGTCTACGGTCGTGGTGGGGGCGAGAGTCGCGGGAGTATGGGATGACAGAGGGAGGGGCGTTGCGGGTCGATCGAGCGGTCGAGGCGCTTGGCCGCATCGAGGGGTTGCGCCCGGAGGTGTGGGAACACCGAGATGTGCGCGAACGATTAAAAGTGTTGCAGGAGGAATAGCATGAGTCAGACAGAGATGGAGATGGCGCCTTTTCAGGCGGATATGCTGCTTCCACGCTTAATGACCGACTTCGGATATTCGCCGCGCGGGGCGGCGGACATAGCTGGCAAGCTGGTCGCCAGCAACCCTGGTATCAAGCGTATCTTCTGGTCCTGGTGGCGGACGGGTCATGTAGACGATACGCTGACGATCGAAGGCTACACGGCCGCGCGGATCGTCGGAGAGCATGGCGTGAAGCCTCCCGCCGCTTTCACAACGCTCGATCTGCTGCAAAAGGACCCGGAGCGGGCACTATCCGCGCTCAACCGCAAGCGCGATCGCGCTGTGTTCCGTAGACCCGCTGCTGGGGCGTGACGAACGCGCGGCTGGAAGGGCCGTTGGGTCCGCGTCACGACGCCGTGCTGGTAGACGCATACCCTCCCGCTTGGGCGCGTGCCTGGCTTGTTTGATGGGCAGTACATTGTCTACATAATCGTCGTTATGTGGACAAACTGCGGTCAACACAACGTCGTTGATCGTCGGCGCGCCACGTCCGTAGGCTTTGTCATGCCACCTTCCCTGTAGTTTTACCTGTCCCTGCGGATCGAAGGCTAAGAGGTTCACCGGACTTTACCATTGGTATCGAGACTGCGGGAGAGCCTTCTTTCTGTGACGATGCCTGTCCTTGGTAGGTGCAATCACAGTGTAAGTCGTTGAAGCAGAACCTGATTGATCGATCGCATTAGCGCTAATCGTATATCTTCCCGGTGCTATGGTCGATGGTATCTCCAAAGTCAGGTTGAAGACTCCGTGCTTATCGGTGATTGTCAATCCATCTGGCGGTAACTCAAAAGGAGAAAGTCGTCCAAGAAATATCTCTTTATTTGGAGTAAAATCCAGTCCCTAATTGCGTGATTAGTCGCCTTCGGCTGGCACCATACCTTCGGGTTATGCAAATCGTGAGTCATGTCGAAGAAGTAGGCGTAGTCAGCCGCCTGCAGATCGAAGACTTCGGAACCATTCTGAAAGAGTTCGTCATGTGGCTGATCGTCACCATTGGCACCCCCCAAACCGACCCGGTTAGCAATTACATGGCCATCCTGGGCTCCCTCTCCTTGTTGCACCCAACTACCAAGTACTGCTCTGTATCGTCGCGCGCCCGAGACGTCGGGCGCAGCACTATACCCGCCCCAGATGTCCGGTCCGGGGGTCTCGACGACATTAGACAAGGCTCTGTTGTAAAGCTTGATCTCATCAAGCTGCCCATTGAGCCAACCCGTCTTATCTGCTCCGGTGCAGGTACTACGGCCTGCAACGAGGGAGGAGTTATTGTCCATGTCGGTTGGGTGCGGCGAACTCTTCGAAGCATCGAGATGTGCATCAGAGTAGGCGCTTACAGTCGTGCCATGTCTGACGAACGTGATTAGGTGAAACGCACCGTCATCATGCGCGGCTGGATCGCCTCCACGACCGTGTCGCTACACCTATAGCCGTCCGGTCGCCATCGCGCAGGGCGTGGGCGTCACCGGGGCAACCCACGCATGCGCGCTTATGCCTGTCGCGGCGCCTGGCCGGTCAGCTGCTTGTAGCGCATGCCGTAGGCGACATCGGCGGTGCGGCTCTTTTCCCACATGCGCGGTTGGTCGGGGTAGCCGTCTCTGGCGATGTCAAGCCACCACTCGTCCCCCGCGTGGTAGAGTTCGCGCAGTGCTTCGACCGTCGGCGCGTCGCGTCGCAGCCGCTCTAGCACGGGGCGGATGATGCTGTTCAACTCAACCTTGCGCCGCCCCATCTCCAGCCCCTCATACTTGGTTAGGGCCTCCAACCATCGCTCTTCGTCGTTCATACTTATCTCCTCCATTGGATTGTCGTCCTTCTCGCTGAACGCTGCCTGATACTATGAAAGTATGCACGATGAATACACGGCGGCGCGCGAACGTATCGCCCGGCAAAAAGGGCGCCTGACTGGCTGGCGGCCGTTGCTCATAACGAACGATGTGGCCGTGACCGCGCTGGAGGTCCTGGGCGACGTGCGCGGCGAGCCTGCGGTCGGCCTGCGCGTGGTGGTCGCTGGGCGTAGCGTCGCGGCGCTCAACCGCGACGACGAGCGCGCCGCTGACGCCGCGCTACGGCGGCGCGCCGTCCTTGGCCCCGATGACCCCTTCGTGGTGGAGCGACGCGGCCCTGTGCACGAGGGCGAGGCGGCCGACGACGGTCGTGATGATGGCGATGACCCCTTGCGCTGGCCTTGGCGCGCCCTGACATTCCATGTACCGGCGGACCGTTTGCCGGCTATCGCCGGTTTGGCGACCGACGCGGTGCGGGGCGGCTAATAGACGATGGGCGATAGGCGACGAACGGTGGAGTATAGCGTCAGGACGGGCAGGGAGCTCACAGCGGTGGCCGCCCCATCAGCCTAATAGGCGCCGCCGCCGGCCCGCGCCCGTCCCACGCTCTATCTATAAAGACGTACGAGGGGGCATTTTGGTTACAGCCAATTTTATGGACGCCGCCGCGCGCGCGCGACGGCCCGACGCGTCATGCCGCACGCGCTCGGACGGGGTATGCCTGTGCGTGCGTTAGGCCGCCGGGAGCGCCTGCTCCTGATCGTCGCGGTCGCGGTGACGGCCGTCAGCGGCGTCCTGTCCGCCATCGGCGCCAACGCGGTGCTCATCTTCGTCATCTCCGGCGTCGCGCTGGCGTTGCTGGCCGCCATGGTGGGGCAGGCCACCGAGCAACTGGGCGAGCGGCTTGGGCCGGGCGCGACGGGGGTGCTGCAATCGGCCTTGGGCAATCTGCCCGAGTTGTTTGTCAGTATCTTCGCTTTGCGCGAGGGTACCGCTATCGGTGTGACCGTGGTCCAGGCCACGATCGTCGGCTCAGTGCTGGGCAATAGCTTGCTCGTGCTGGGGCTGGCCTTCTTCGTCGGTGGTCTGCGCCATGGTACGCAACGTTTCGCCTCGGAGCCGCCGCGCATGATCGCGTCGCTGACACTCCTGGCCGTGGCGGCGCTCGCCGTACCGACATTGGCCGCGGGGCTGCACACACCGGCGGCGGCCCACACCGGCGCCCTGAGCATCGCCTGCGCCGTCGTGCTGCTGGCCGTCTTTATCGCCAGTATCCCGTTCTCGTTGAGCGGCGGACCGAGCGGCGTCCCGACGCCCGAGATCGAGGCCGACGCGGCGGCGGCGCACTGGCCGCTGTGGTTGGCCGCGGTGATCCTCGCCGGGGCGGGCGTCGGCGCCGCGTTCGTGTCCGACTGGTTCGTGAGTGCGCTCACCCCGGCTATCACGACGCTGCATATCTCGGCCGCCTTTACGGGGCTCGTCATCGTCGCCATCGCCGGGAACGCCGTCGAGAACTTCGTCGGTGTGCAACTCGCCGCGCGTAACAAGCCCGACTACGCCATCAGCGTGATCCTGAACAGTT
>JAABVA010000725.1_pt1 | contig 39423 bp, 40 predicted proteins | sample 5560331 | NCBI WGS metagenome assembly JAABVA01 (sample SAMN12812661, study PRJNA571458) | rock metagenome | isolation source: Antarctica rocks | place: Antarctica: Victoria Land, Mt New Zealand sud | collected 2016-01-07 | reverse complement strand
AACTGGCCTCGGCGGCGTCGGCAACCAGCAGCACCAGTTCCGCCGTAATCCAGACCGCCGCGATCACCAACTGCACTCGCCACAGGCGCATGGCCAAGGCCGGTCGATGGCGGGGTTGCTCCAGGTACGACACCAGGCAGCAGCCGAGCAGCGCCGTGCCCGCCAGCAGGGCCAGCAGCCGCGGGTAGTCCGAGGAAGGCTGGCTGAGCGGGCGGGACAACACGGCCGCGAGAAGCAGGCCGAGGCCGGTGGGCACGGCCAGCAACAGCCACAGCTCGCGCCGCGCCACCGTGCCCACCGGCGTCATGCCCGCCTGCCGCCGCGGGTGGCCACCGCGAGGCCGGCACCGAAGACCACCACGGCGCCCAGCACGAAGGGCCACACGGGTACTCCGCCGCCGGAACCAGTCGGCGTCGCGTCACCCGCCTTCGGCCCTGGCGTGCCCCTGCCCGGCGTGCTGAGGGTGAAACTGGTGGTGCCGGTCACCGGGTGGCTATCGGCGGAGAGCACTCGGTAGGCGATGGTGTACGTGCCCACCGGACCCAGCTCGGTGAGCGCGACGCTGACCCTGGACCCGTTGACCTGCGTGTCTCCGGTGGACCACCGGTTGCCGTCCGGCCCCACAACGCTGAGCGAGTCGAAGCTGGACTGCAGCGGCTCGTTGAACGTCAGGGTCACTCGCGGGGGTCCGCTGGCCACCGTGGTGCCCTCGGCCGGGTCGGCACTGACCAGGTAGCTGTGCGCGGCAGCCGCTCCGGTGCCCAGCAACAAAGCCAGACCGAGCAGCGCCGCCACCGAACTCCATCGCCACCAGACGATCACGGCCGGCTCCTGGCGCGCCAGGCCGCACCCGCACCGAGCCCGAGGCCTAGCGCCCCGAGCAGCAGTCCAGCACCCGCCAGCCAGCGGGCCGTGCTGTCGGTGGCCGCACCATCCGCCGCTGCGCCGTCGCCGGCCGGCGCAGCGGTCGCACCGAGGGCGGTCGCACCGGCTTGCGGTGCAGCCTCCCCGGCGGCGAGTGCGACGGTGGGGGCGGGATGCTCGGGCTCTGACCCGTCGGCCTTGGGCGGCTGGTCCCATTTCACCGTCGAGCCGTCGCTGTAGCTCTGCTCAGCAAAAAAGCTCACCGTGTCGGTCTTCGGCAGCGGGCCGACGGAGACCGGGAACTGACCGAACTGATCCGCGCCGAGGGAGGTGCCGGGCTGTGCCGTCCAGGTGACAGCGGTCGGTGCCCCGGTGGCGGGATCCTTGGCCACCGCGGCGATCCACCCGGGCAGTGGCGTGGTGCGCACCGAGCTCAGCGCCTTGTCGCCGGCCGCCACCTTCGGCAGGGTCACGGTGAGGCCGGTGGTGGTGGCCGTCTTCGACTCGGTGGGAACTCGGAAGGTGACGACCGCGTAGCCACCCTGAGCGGCGCCGGGACTGTTCGCCGTCACATGTGCCGAAGCCGGGACCGCGGTGAGCAGACCGATCGCCGTGATGCTGCCTGCCGTGACGCAGGCACGTTGAAGCCAGGTGTTCATGGGGTAGGGGTTCCTTAGGTCAGGGGTGTGACGGGCTGTGGGGTCACAGCCGCGGCGGCCCCCGACGACCAACGGAGGCGGCGAGCACGGCGCTGCGCTGCTTCGGTACGTCGACACAGATCGGCCGCCACGGTGGCGAGGTCACCACTGGTATCGGCGTCCCAGCTGCGGAAGTACCCGACTCAACGCGGCCGCGCAGCGCGGCCCGATCTGCTCGGCGAGCGCGATGAGCCCCGCACACCCGGCCACCGCGGCCACGTGCGCGGCCACCATCGATGCGTCTATCGCGCCGGGGTGATGGGCAGACACCTCGAGCACCAGGTGCCCAGCCAACTGGCCGGCACCGAGCAGGGACAACAGGCCCATCGCGGTGCTACTCAGCCAGGGCAGGGACGTGGCCGCCGCGGCCAGCACCGCCGCCAAACCCAGCAGGAGCAACGCACCGGCGGTATCAGGCGCCGCCGCGCCGGCAGCACCGTGTGCCGCGACCGCCATCGTCGCTGACACTGCGGCAACTGCCGCGCCCCGAACCCGGGCGGCGCTACCCCCCTGTTCTGGGCGTTTCTGCACGTCGTCCAGGCTACGCATTGCGGGATTGTGACCGTTGGGTGGACAGAAGTGCTCTATGGTTAGCGCGATTTGTGTCCGCGTTTAGTCGAGTCTGTGATCACCGGAGAGAGCGGGTGAGCAGTGGTGCTCCAGGACACCTGGAACTACGTGGTCGACTTCCGAAGGCAGTTGACGATCAACGCCTACCTGCACGTCAGCGCTGCGGTGCAGTGCGTCATCATTGCGACGATCATCGCCGTCGCGATCGGCGTGCTGGTGTATCGCAGCCAGGCGGCCTCCGCGTTGGCCACCGCGTTGGCGAGCACGATTCTTACCATCCCCTCGTTCGCCTTGCTCGGGTTGCTCATTCCGTGGCTGGGCCTCGGTGTGCGCCCGACCGTGGCAGCTCTGGTGCTCTATGCGCTGCTGCCGATCATCCGGAACACCATCCTCGGACTGTCCTCGGTTGACCCTGCGGTAACCGACGCAGCGCGTGGCATCGGAATGAGCAGAATGGCGGTGCTCACAAAGATCGAGCTGCGTCTGGCGTGGCCGTCGATTCTCGCCGGAATGCGGGTGAGCACCACGCTGGTGATGGGCATCTTGGCCATTGCCGCCTACGCCAAGGGCCCTGGCCTCGGCAACCTGATCTTTTCTGGCCTGCAACGCGTGGGCAGCCCCACCGCCGTCCCGCAAGCGCTGAGTGCCACCGTGCTAGTCGTCATCCTCGCGTTGATTCTCGACGGCATCTACGTCCTGATCGGCCGCCTGACCACCTCAAGGGGTATCCGTGCCTGACACCGACACCACCACCAGCACGTCTGGCTCACACGCCGCGCATTCGACAGAACCGGTCTCCGACGCCGCGCGATCAGGAGACACTGTTTCCGGGGTGGAGATTGTGCTTGATGACGTCGTCAAGCGCTATCCGGGATCGAAGGCACCGGCCGTCGACCACGTCTCGATGACCATCCCCGCCGGCGAGGTTGTGGTCCTGGTCGGGCCGTCCGGCTGCGGCAAGACCACCACCATGCGGATGATCAACCGGCTCATCGAGCCGACCTCCGGCCGCATCACCATCGGCGGCAAGGACGCGCTCTCCCTCAACGCCGACCAGCTGCGCCGGGGCATCGGCTACTCGATCCAGGCGGCGGGACTATTCCCCCATATGACGATCGCGCAGAACGTCGGGATGGTGCCGAGCCTGCTCGGGTGGGACCGCAAACGCATCGCCTCGCGCACCGAGGAGATGCTCGATGTTGTCGGGCTGGAGCCGTCGACCTATCTGAGCCGTTACCCGCGTCAACTCTCCGGGGGCCAGCAGCAACGTGTCGGCGTAGCTCGCGCGCTTGCTGCTGACCCGCCGGTACTGCTGATGGACGAGCCCTTCGGCGCCGTCGACCCCATCACTCGCGGCCTGCTGCAGGACGAGCTGATGCGCCTGCAGGCCGAGCTGGGCAAGACCATCGTCTTCGTCACCCACGACTTCGGCGAAGCAGTCAAGCTCGGTGACCGCATCGCCGTACTCGGGGACCGCTCCACCATCCTGCAGTACGACACCCCGGAGGCGATTCTGGCCAACCCGGCGGATGACACAGTGGCGGCCTTTATCGGGGCCGGCGCTTCGTTGAAGCAGCTCACCCTCATGCGGGTACGCGACGTCGAGCTGGAGCAACGGCCCACCGCCCGCATCGGCGACTCGGTGGACGAGCTGCGGCTCGCCGTCGGCAACCGGCGCGGATCCTGGGGGATCGTGCTGGACCAGCGTGGGCGTCCCTACCGCTGGGTCGCACCGCATCACCTCGAGAATGCGACCAGCCTGGACAACGTCGGCATCCCGATCGGGGAGAGCGTCTCGACGCAGTCCACGCTGCAGGACGCGCTCGAGGCGCTGCTGGCGGAGAGCAATGCGGCCACCGTCGTCACCGGCAGTCGGGGCGAGTACGTCGGCATGATCACCATCGACACGCTGGTGGGCACCATCCGCTCGCTGCGTGAGCAGCATGAAGACAATCACCGGGATCAACCCGGACGGGACGGCACGCATACCACCGACGCAGGCTCCGGCGCATGACCACGGCTACCCGGGACAAGGTCGGTGATCGCGACGCCTCCTTCGTCGAGGGATCCGAACCCGCCGGACCGGCTGTCGACCCACAAGTCAAGGAGGCCCGGCGCGCTGAGCGGCTGCGCCTGCTGGTGCAACCGGTAGTTGCGCTGCTCCTGGCCGCCGCCGTGCTGGTGTGGGCACTGGTCATCAGAACTCTCACCGATACCGAAAAAGCCACCGTGAACGTGGACAGCGTCTGGAGCCTGACCCTGCAGCATCTGGCGATCACCTTCGTCGTCGCTGCGATCGTGCTCGCCGTCGCCGTACCGCTGGGCATCCTGCTGACCCGTCCAGGTTTTACCTGGCTCTCGCCGTTCTTTGTCGGGATCGCCAACATCGGCGCCGCGGCGCCCGCCATCGGTCTGCTGGTGCTGTACTACCTGGCCATCAACATGACGGGCTTCTGGACGGGAGTCCTGCCCATCGCCTTTTACTCGTTGCTTCCGGTGCTCCGCAACACCATCCTTGGCTTCCAGGAGGTGGACCGTACTCTCGTCGATGCTGGCCGTGGGCAAGGCATGTCCGCATCGACGGTGCTACGTCGCATCGAGTTTCCGCTGGCGGTGCCCTACATCCTCGCGGGGCTACGCACCTCGCTGGTGCTTGCCGTCGGTACCGCCACCCTATGTTTCCTGGTCGGCGCAGGCGGCTTGGGCGAGCTCATCAACACCGGCTACAAGCTCAACCTCAGCGTTGCCCTGGTGCTGGGTGCTGTGCTCGCGGTGGCGCTGGCGTTGCTGGTCGACTGGCTAGGGGCGCTCGCCGAACAGTTCCTCGGTCCGAAGGGTTTGCGCTGATCATGAGGCTTACTACGAGCAGAAGACCTCGCCGTGCGGTGGCGGTCCTGATGGCCGCCGCCTGCACCACCCTCGTGTCCGCGTGCGGCCTCCAGTCCGGTGGCGCCGTGCCGTTGTCGGTCAATCCCGGCACCATCCAGCCCGTTCCCGGGCTCAAGGGGGCAGCGCTGACCGTGGGGTCCAAGGACTTCACCGAGCAGATCATCCTGGGATACATCATCGAGTTCGCGATGGAGGCCGCGGGCGCCGACGTCCGCGACCTCACCAATATCCAGGGCTCCAACAGCACCCACCAGGCGCTGCTGAACGGTCAGGTCGACCTCACCTACGAGTACACCGGCACGGCGTGGATCAGCTACTTCGGGCACGAGAAGCCCATTCAGGACCCGGTGAAGCAGTTCGAGGCGGTGCGGGACGAGGCCCTGGCGAAGAACAACGTCGTGTGGGCCGCCTCGGCGCCGATGGACAACACCTACGCGCTGGCGGCGAACCAGCAGACCGTCAAGGAGACGGGCGTCAAGACGCTTTCGGACTATGCCGCGCTGGTGAAGAAGGACCCGGCCAAGGCCACGACGTGCCTGGAGACGGAGTTCACGAGCCGCCAGGACGGCTTCCCCGGCATGGCGGCGAACTACGGCTTAGACCCGGCACGGGCACAGGTCAAGTCGCTGGCGACCGGCATCATCTACTCGGCGACTGCGGCCGGTAACGAGTGCAAGTTCGGCGAGGTGTTCACCACCGACGGCCGCATCCGGGGGTTGGGCCTTGTGTTACTTCAGGACGACAAGCAGTTCTTCCCGCACTACAACGCCACCGTGACCATCCGCGGAGCGGTGGCGGAGAAGTACCCGGACATCGCAAAGGTGATGAAGCCGGTATCCGACGCGCTCACCTTCGATGAGATCTCAAATCTCAACGTCAAGGTGGACATCGACGGCAAGGATCCGGCTCAGGTCGCCCGGCAGTGGATGGTGGACAAAGGTTTTGTGACGTGAGCGGTTAGCCGGACCACGTTCAGTGTCTCGACATCGTTTCTTGTGCTCCTGGACGACATTGCGGCTATTCAATGCGCGGGCTACCGACGGGTTACCGCCAGGCAAAAGGTGGCTGCTCGAAGTGGTGGACCCGCACCGTGCTGCCGTGCAGGGCGATTTGGCAGAACTGATAGACGATGGCGGCCGTGGGTGCGTGCAGCCAGCGACCCAGTAGCGGAAGTGCGATCAACGGGGCGTCCGACTCGGGGATCGTGCGCATGGTGGGCGGCACGTCGAATTCGGCCAGCGGGATGACATGCACCCCGGCGACCTCTGCCTCCGACGCGGTGAAGGCGCCGTCGGTTTCACCACCCCAGAGCACCACGGGTGTCATCACGTAGCCCGAGCGCGTCACGAAGTCGTCCAGCACGCCCAGCACCGACGCTGGGGTGAGCACCACGCCGGTCTCCTCGTGCAGCTCCCGCAGCGCCGCCTGCTCGGCCGACTCGCCGGGATCGCACCGGCCACCCGGCAACGCCCATTGGCCCGCGTGTGCCCGCATGCCCGCGGCGCGCCGGGTGATGAGCAGCGAGGGCTCGCCCTGCACCAGCACGACACACAGCGCCACGGCCGCCGCCTTGAGCTCGGGCCGGGGCGCCGGCACCCGGGGGAACTCGGTCAGGTGTGCGGCCATGCGGGCGCGGACCTCGTGGGGCTGCACTACCGGGTCAGCGCACCCCTAGCCGGCTGAGCAGCTGGCTGTCGATGGCGTCGAGCTCGGCGGAGATGGCGCGATGGGCGGCCTTGCGCCTGGCGGTCGGCATGCGTTCTGCAGCGTGCACGGCGGTCGCCAGCTCGGTGAGCCGGGCCCGGGTGGCGTCCCGGAACTGCGTGCTCTCGGCCCGGACACCGTCGCCGGAACTGTTGTCCAGCAGCTCGTTGAGGGCCGGCTCGATGCCGGCGATGCGGGCGTTGAGCGCGGCGCCGTGGCCAGTGAAATCACCGAGCTGGTGCACATCGACGCCGATCCGCCGCGCACGGGCCGCATCGAGATGGCCGCGCGTGGCCGTGGCTGCCTTGTACGCGAGGGGGGCGAGAACCGGGGAGAGCACTCGGACGATCCCGAGGATGTTCTTCACCTTCTTCGGCGTCAGCGGCTTGCGCTCAGACTTCTTGTCCGCAGATTTCTTGTCCGCTGCAGCCTCGGGGCGGGCGCGTACCACCGGGGCGACGGTGACGGGCGCGGACCTGTTCTTCCTGCGGTTCTTGGCGGCCCTACGCGCGGCCCGCTCCTGGAACTTCTTCTCCGCCTTGGCCTGCGCCTTGAGGGTCTTGGTGTGCGCCCGGCGCAACGCACGTCGGCTCGTGCGCTTGGCGCGCTTCCTGAACAGCCCCATCAGTGGGTTCCTCCGGTGCGTAGGCAGCAGTACCGTCCGGTGCAGCCTAGGCGAGCACCTACTCTTCGTCATCGTGGACCAACCCGCGGCGGCCGTAGCACTCGACGCGGCCGAGCTCACCCGCTGTCGCCACCGGGTATACCTGGACCACACCGAGCCGCGGCCGACCGATCCCGATGACCCAGGCCTCCGTCAGCGCCGGGCCGATGCGGCCGCGCACCGGGAAGCGGTGGGCGCCGCACTGGCCGAGCAGGCCAGCAGCTGGGTGCACGTCGACGACGAGCTGCCGACGGCCGAGCGCGTCCAACTGACCATGCAGGCCGCGGACCAGCAGGCGGAGCGGATCTGGGGCGCCGTGCTGCCGACCGACCGCGTTGCCTCCCGCCGGGGGCGCGTCGAGTTGCTGGTGCGCCACGGCGGCGGCTACCTGCCGGTGCTGGTGGCGAACCACCGCACCACCGATCCGGGGAGTGGGGCGCGCACCACCGGCCTGCACCGGTGGGAGCCGGGAATCGACCCGCGGCGCAGCCTCCGCTCCTACCCGCGTGACCAGCTTCGCCTGGCCCACCTCACCCGCATGCTGCAGGCACTGGGGCTCGCCGCCGACCAACCGCTCGGTGGGGTGATCGGCCTGGACGCCGACTGCATCGTCGTGCACGACCTCGCCGCGCCGACGTGGCCGGCCGGCCGCAGCTCCCTGACCGAGTACGACGCCCGGTTCGCCGACCGGCTTGCGGTGGCCCGCGGTGTCACACCGACCTCGCCGTCGCGGATCGGCGCATGCCGTACGTGTTGGTGGTGGCCGCGCTGCGGCAGTGAGCTCCGGCGCGTCCGCGACGTGAGCCTGGTCGCGACGGGGACCGAGGTCGACGTCCTCCGCGTACTGGGGCTGTCCACAGTGGATGAGCTCGCGGCGTACTCCGATGCGGCACCGCAACGCTGGCCGGGCGCGAGCTTTGCCGACACCCAGGTGCTGGCGCGGGCCTGGCAACGCGACGCACCCCTGGTCCGGCGCGAGCCCCAGGTGCGCATCCAGCGCGCTGACGTCGAGGTGGACGTCGACATGGAGAGCTTCCTGGAGCGCGGCGCCTACCTGTGGGGTGCCCTGCTGACGGCGCCGGACGTGCAGCCGATCTACCGCGCCTTCGTCACCTGGGACCCGCTGCCCAGCCCTGACGAGGCCCGCTCGTTCGCCGAGTTCTGGGGCTGGCTGATGGCGGTGCGGGCCGATGCGTCGGCGCGGGGCTGGACCTTCGCCGCCTTCTGTTATTCCGAGGCGGCCGAGAATCGATGGATGCTGGCCTCGGCCCGGCGCTTTGCCGGCATGCCCGGCGTGCCCACCGAGGCGCAGGTGCTGGAGTTCATCGGCAGCGAGCAATGGGTGGACGTGTATGCCGCCGTGGGCGCGGCCTTCCTCTGCCCGCTCGGCAAGGGACTGAAGAAGGTGGCGCCGGTGGCTGGCTTCTCCTGGCGGGACGCCGAGGCGGGCGGAGAAGCCTCGATGGGGTGGTACCGGCACGCCGTCGGCCTGCAGGGTGGCGAGCCGGACCTGGGGAAACGTCAGCGGCTGCTGGACTACAACGCCGACGACGTCTGGGCCACCAAAGTTCTCCGCGAGTGGATGAGCGAGCGTGCCGAGCTGGAGGTGCCACTCGCCGCCGAGCTGTGACAGCCGGGTGACTGCGGCGTCAAGCTCCTTGACGAGACTGCTCAAGGTGCTGTTGCCATGCTCGTGCCGCCGGGTGCACGGCCCGGTCCCGGACACGGATCAACCCGATGGGTGGATGTTTCGGCGACGGTGTGAGGCGATGGACCGTGATCGCCGGGCCGTCGGCCAGGGCCGCTGATTCGGCGAGCAGGGCGACGCCGAGTCCAGCCGCCACAAGCTGGCGAATGCTGACGGGGTCGGGGGCTTCGAACTGGATGCGGGGCGCGAATCCTTGCTCGGCGGCGGCCACGGTGAGGATGGTGTGCAGGCCGCTGCCCACGGGAAGGCAGACGAACGGCTCGTCGCGGAACGCGGTGAGCGTCGTCCGGGTGTCGGCAGCGTGGTCGGGTGGGGTGATGAGGACGAGCCGCTCGATCACCAACAGCCGCGCAACGTAGCGGTCGGCCAGGTCGTCGTGGACGGGGCCGAGCACGACATCGACGCCGCCCTCATCGATGTCGCCTGCGTCGAGGTCGCGAAGCAGCTCGGCGATGAGCCCGCTCCGCACGGAGAGGCCGAGCTCGGGATATCGGCGGTGAAACGTGGCGAGCGAGGCGGGCAGGTCGAGTGATCCGAGCACCGGCGTCACTCCGATGCGCAGCTGCCCGCGTAACACGGCCGCGAGATCGTCGAGGTCCGCGCGTGCGCCGTCGAGTTCGGCGAGTACCGCGCGGGCACGGACGAGGAACAGTTCACCGGCGTGGGTGAGCGCAACGCGGCGGGTGGTGCGCTCCAGCAGGACGGTACCCAGTTCGCGCTCGAGGCGACGTACCTGTGCCGACACCGCAGGCTGAGCGATGCGCAGCTGCTCGGCCGCCCGGCTGAACCCACCACACCGGGCGACGGCCTCAAAATAGCGCAACTGGCGCAGCTCCATGCATTCAGAATGAACCGTGCTAGGTGTCGTACGCAATCTGGTCTTGGACTTATGAGTTACTTCGCCGCACGCTGAAGTCATGCAGCAACGACAGCTCGGCCTCACAACATCCACCGCGGGACTGGTGACATCCTCGATCGGCCTCGGATGCATGGGCCTGTCCCAGGGTTACGGTCCGACCGACGACGAGGAATCGATCCGGGTCATTCACCAGGCTTTGGATCTCGGCGTCACGATGCTGGACACCGCCATGAGCTACGGCCAAGGCCACAACGAACAGCTCATCGCCCGCGCCCTGGCCGGACGACGCGACAAAGCCACGCTGGCCACCAAGTTCGGCATCGTCCGCGACGAGCACGGCGTCCACGTCGACGGACGACCCGACCGTGCACGCGGCTACTGCGAGGCGTCGCTGTCGCGGCTCGGCACCGACGTGCTCGATCTGTACTACCTGCACCGGGTCGACCCGAACGTGCCGATAGCGGACACGGTCGGCGCGATGGCCGAACTCGTCACCGCGGGCAAGGTGCGTCACCTGGGCCTGTCGGAGGTCACCGTCGACCAGCTGGAGCAGGCCGCCACCGTGCACCCCATCGCCGCCCTCCAGCTCGAATGGTCCCTGCTATGGCGGGACCCCGAGGCCGACATTGTGCTCGCCGCCCGACGCCTCGGTATCGGGCTCGTGCCCTACAGTCCGCTCGGCCGCGGACTGCTCACCGCCACCCTCGCCGAACCGGACATCGACGGCAGCGACTTCCGCCGCACCGACGCCCGCTTCCACGGCGAGCACCTCCACGGCAACCTCCGGCAGGTCGCCGCCCTCCGGGACATCGCCGACGGTTTCGGCATCACCGCGGGCCAGCTCGCCCTCGCCTGGCTGCTCGCCCAGGGACCCGACGTCGTCCCGATCCCCGGCACCCGTCGACCCGACCGGCTCATCGAGAACGCCGCCGCGACGGACGTCCGGCTCACCCCAGCCGACCTGCAACGGCTCGACGAGGCGCTGCCGTCCGCGGGCTGGTGCGGGGACAGACACTCCTTCGCCGTCCCCGTCACCAGCAGGACCCGGCCATGACCAGGCCAGCCCGATGAGCGAGCCCGGACATCTCACTCTCGGGTGAAGACGCCCGGACGCGCGGCGAGGAAGGAGTCGAGCGCCTCGGTGTGGTCCCTACTGGCTGCGAGCTCGACGAAGGCCTCGCCCTACAGGCTCAGGTACTGCTGTGCGGTCATCGTGGGGGCCTGCCCGAGTGCCTGCTTCATCCTCTCCACCGACAGGGGGACGCGGGAGGCGATCCGTCGGGCCTTGGTCAGTGCGGCCGGCAGCAGGTCCGCACCGGTGTGCACCTCGGTGATCAGTCCCCACTGCAGCGCCTGCGCGGCGGTGTAGCGGTCTCCGGTGAGCACCATCTCCTGCGCCGGGCCGAGCCCGATGGTGCGAGTGAGGCGCCAGTAGTTGGCGATCAGCCCGACGTTGACCCCCGCGGCGACGAAGAACGACGAGCTGGTGGCCAGCCGGATATCGCAGGACAGCGCCACCTCCAGGCCGCCGCCGATGGCCGGACCGTTGATCGCGGCGATCACCGGCACCCGGCAGGCCTCGATGGCCAGGACCAGGTGGTCGAACTCCTCCTGGTAGGCGCGGGCCTCGGCGGGACCCGTGGCCACCCGGCGGGTCTCCGTCAGTTCGGCACCGGCGCAGAAGGCACGGCCGGCGCCGGTGAGCACCACGCACCGGATGTCCAGGTCGGCGTTCACCTGCGTCAGCGCGGCCGTCAGCCCCTCCCTGGTTGGCTGGTTCAACGCGTTCTGCGGCGGGTTCTCGATGGTGATGAGCGCCAGGTGCTCGTCAGGACGCGTGACCGAGACCGGTCCTTGGCTGCTCACCATGCGAATTGTGCCCTCCGATACGGATTTCTGCTGCCGGGCGAGGTGACCGGGATATGGTCAGCATGGCGGAGATGAGGGGAGAGGATCTTGGCGCGGTTGCGGGTCAACGGCTCACGGGTACTCGAGGTGCACCTGGAAGGCGAGGCCGTCCGGGCGGTCACCGGCGCGATGGTCGCCTTCGACGGCAAGGTCAGCTTCAAGAACGCCGGCATGGGCGGTGGCGACGGCTTCAAGGCCGCGCTCAAGCGGAAGGTGACCGGCGAGTCGCTTTCCCTGATGGAATGCGCCGGGCACGGGGTGGTGTATTTCGCCGTCGACGCCCAGGACATCACCATCGTCGAACTGAACAACGAGACCATGCAGGTCGAGTCCTCCCAGCTGCTGGCGCTGGCCGGTGGGCTGCGCACCGACGTGATGTTCTCCGGGCTGCGCGGCGCCAGCTCCGGGCAGGGCCTGTTCACCACCACGGTCAGCGGGGTGGGCACCGTGGCCTTGTTGTCCGCCGGTGGCCCACCCATCGCGCTCCAGGTCGACCCGCAGTACCCACTGGTGGTCGACCCGGACGCCTATGTGGCCAGTCGTGGCCAGCTCAACCAGACCTTCGTCACCGACGTGTCCTGGAAAGCGGTACTCGGCGAGGGCAGCGGTGAGCCGTTTTCCCTGCGCTTCGACGGCCACGGCGTCGTCTACATCCAACCTGCGGAGCGGTGAGGGTCGCGATGGAGAAGGTGAACAGCAAGGTCGCCAAGGTCAACCTGCAGGCCGGTCAGCACGTGCTGGCCCGGCGCGGGGCGATGCTGTACTACACCGGAGACGTGCAGTTCGTCCCACACACCACCGGTGGCAGCCCGGGCGGGGGCATGGGCGGGATGAGCGGCCTGGTCGGCATGGCCGGCCGCGCGATGGCAGGGGAACACGTCGCGATGATGGCCGCGCACGGTTCCGGTGAGGTGTTCTACGGCCACGCGGGGCTGCACGTCACCGTGATCACCCTGGACGGCTCGTCGATGCTGACGGTGGAGGCCGACCGGCTGTTGGCGCACGACGGGTCGTTGAGTTCCTCGGTGGTGTTCCTCGGCTCGCAGGGCGGCGTCCGTGGGGCGGTGCGGGGCGCGATGACCCGGCAGGGGCTGTTCACCACCCAGCTCTCGGGTGCCGGCAGCGTCGCGGTGCTTTCCCACGGCGGGTCGTTCGAGGTTCCGATCGGACCCGGCAGCCAGGTCGTGGTGGACCCGCAGGCCTACGTCGGGCACGTGGGCAACCTGAACCTGGACGTCTCGGCGTCGGTCGGCTGGCGGGACGCGGTCGGCAAGGGCTCCGGGGAGGCGATCCAGCTCAAGGTCAGTGGCCAGGGCGTGGTGTACGTGCAGGCGTCCGAGCAGAAGTTCTGAGGAGGGCACCCGATGACCGAGATCCTCAACCCGTACACGCTGCCGGTGAACGACAACATCGTCGGCAACGACTACGCCTTCTGCGTGGAGGTCGGTGCGGCGCCGTGGTTCATGTCCAAGGGCGCGATGATCGCCTACTACGGGCAGATCGCCTTCGAGCCGCTGGCGGTGACCAGCCTGGGGTCCCTGGTGGCGGCGCGGTTCTCCTCCCCCCTGTACGCCAGGGACTGGGTGGTGACCAGCGGGCAGGGCAAGCTGGTGCTCGGCGACCGTGGCTTCAACATCAACTCCTTCGACCTCGATGACGGCAACCTCACCATCCGGGCGTCGAACCTGCTCGCCTTCGAGACCGGACTGAACCTCAAGCAGTCGATCGTTCCCGGCTTTCTCACCTTGATCGGCACCGGCAAGTTCCTTGCCTCGAGCAACGGCCAGGTGATGTTCGCCGAGCCGCCGCTGCGGGTGGATCCGCAGGCACTGGTCGGCTGGTCGGACTGTCCCTCGCCGAGCCACCACTACGACGCGGGCTGGATGGAGAGCTTTCTCGTGGCCGCGCGCGCCATGGTGCTGGGCGCGCAGACCGGCGAGGAGCGTCAGTTTGACTTCACTGGTGCGGGTACGGTGCTGATCCAGTCCAGCGAGGCGGTGCGGGCCGACCCGCACCTGGTGCAGCACATCGAGTCCGAGACCGTCGCCCTCGGGCAGGGCCAGCTGCAGCAACTCCACCGCACCATCGGTGCCCGGCTGCAGAACTCGTGAGCGGACCCCGGGCCGCAGAGTGGGCTAGCGTCGCAGGTATGACTATCAACCTCGCCAAGGGACAGCAGGTCTCGCTCGCCAAGCAGGACGGGGGCGCACTCAGCCGAATTCGGATGGGCGTGGGCTGGGACGCCATGAAGAAGAAGGGCCTGTTCGGCGGCTTGAAGAACCAGTCCATCGATCTGGACGCCTCCTGCCTGATGTTCGACGGCTCGGGCCGGTTGCTCGACCAGGTGTGGTTCCAGCAGCTGCAGAGCAAGGACGGCGCGGTGCAGCACACCGGCGACAACCGCACCGGAGCCGGCGAGGGCGACGACGAGTCGATCGTGGTCGACCTCGGCGCGCTTTCCCCTTCGGTGAGCACCCTGGTATTCGTGGTCAACTCCTTCACCGGGCAGAACTTCAGCCAGATCGAGAACGCGTTCTGCCGGGTGGTCGACGCCAGCACGGAAACCGAGCTCGCCCGCTACGAGCTCACCGGCTCCGGAACGCACAACGCGCAGGTGATGGCCAAGCTGACGCGCGGACAGCAAGGCTGGGCCATGACGGCGATCGGCGCCGTGGCCAACGGCCGCACCTTCGCCGACCTGCTGCCTGTGGTGTTCACCGTCCTGTAGCCGACCGGATTCCAGAGGAGCAATTCGTGAGCGTAGTGCTGAGCAAGGGCGGAAACGTCTCGCTGACCAAGGAGGCTGGTGCCGCCGGCCTTTCTGCCGTGGTGGTCGGGCTGGGCTGGGACGTGCGCACCACCACCGGCGTCGATTACGACCTGGACGCGTCTGCGCTGCTGTGTGGCGCCGACGGCAAGGTGCTGTCCGACAATCATTTTGTGTTCTACAACAACCTCACCTCGCCGGACGGCGCTGTGGAGCACACCGGTGACAACCGCACGGGTGAGGGGGAGGGCGACGACGAGCAGATCAAGGTCAACCTGGCCCTTTTGGGACCCGAGGTCCAGAAGATCATGATCCCGGTATCCATCGACGACGCCGACACCCGAGGGCAGAACTTCGGGCAGGTGAGCAACGCCTTCATTCGCGTCGTCAACCAGGCCAACGACAGCGAGCTCGCCCGCTTCGACCTCTCGGAGGACGCCTCCACCGAGACGGCGATGATCTACGGCGAGTTGTACCGCAACGGCGCCGAGTGGAAGTTCCGCGCAGTGGGCCAGGGGTACGCCAGTGGCCTTCGCGGCATCATCATGGACTTCGGCATCAACGCGACCGGATAAATGCTGGCGGGAACATCGGCACAGATGGTGTGAAACCGGCACACTGGGAGCCAGCAATGGCGCTCTCGGCAATCGACTGAGGAGTTCTCGTGGGAGTAAGTCTTAGCAAGGGTGGCAACGTCTCGCTGACCAAGGAAGCGGGATCGGCGGGCCTGTCCGCGGTGACCGTCGGACTGGGGTGGGACGTGCGGACCACGACAGGTACCGACTTCGACCTGGACGCCTCGGCGATCGGCTGCGGCACCGACGGCAAGGTCGCCTCGGACCAGCACTTCGTGTTCTTCAACAACCTCAAGTCTCCGGATGGCGCCATCGAGCACACCGGGGACAACCTCACCGGCGAGGGTGAAGGTGACGACGAGCAGATCAAGGTCAACCTGGGCGCCGCCCCCGCGGAGATCGACAAGATCGTGTTCCCGGTGTCGATCTATGAGGGTGAGGCCCGTTCGCAGAGCTTCGGGCAGGTGCGCAACGCCTTCATCCGGGTGGTCAACCAGGTTAACAACACCGAGCTGGCCCGCTACGACCTCTCCGAGGACGCATCCACCGAGACCGCGATGGTCTTCGGCGAGCTGTACCGCAACGGCTCGGAGTGGAAGTTCCGCGCCGTCGGGCAGGGCTACGCCAGCGGGCTCAGGGGCATCGCGAAGGACTACGGGGTCAACGTCTGACCCGGCCCGCCGGAGGGGGAGTCCAGGTGGCGGCGAAGCCGTACGCCGCGGCCGCCTCCTCCAGCGAGGGGAAGCCCGCGCCCTCCCGCCGGATCACCAGCTCACCGTCGACCTGGTACAGCGCGAGCGAGACGAGCGCCGGAACGTGGGTCTCGTGCGCGGACTCCACGCTCACCCCGCCGTAAAGGGTGGCCACGGTGGTCACTGCTGGCGCCTGGGGGCTCGCCTCGATGACGACGAGCAGGCGTCGTAGCTGTTGCACGTGGCGCAGACCGACCAGCAGCCGCCCCCTGTGCCACTGGACGAGTCCGCGCCTGCCGAACTCCGGGCTGGTGAGCTCTCCCTGCTCCGACACCAGCCCCGACGTGCCGTCGACGAGCTCCCACACCGCGCTGACCCGTCCCTGCGGGGTGACCTGGAATTCCAGCGACCCGATGGCGCTTTGCCGCCGATCGAGGGTGACCGTAGGGGCTGCCGGGCCCAGAATGGTTCGGCCGCTCGCGCGGTGCACCGGTGGCGCGGCAGGCACCGCGGCCCGGGCGCGCAGCGTCGAGCGCTGTGCGGGGGGCGGGCCGAGCGACAGCGAAAGCGAACCGGTTGACGCGGCGGCCGGTGGCGGCGCGGGGGCCACGCCCCTTCGGGGACGGCGGCGCAGGTAGCCGAGGTCCGGTCGCGGGCGGGTCCTGTCCAGTGCCATCGCCGTCGGCCCGTCAGATCCGGACGCCGAAGTCGTCGGCGACGCCCTGCAGCCCCGTCGAGTAGCCCTGGCCGATCGCGCGCATCTTCCAGGTGCCGCTGTGCCGGTAGAGCTCGGCGAACACCATGGCCGTGATGTCCAGGCCCGAACCCTCCTCGATGTCGTAGCGGATGAGCTCGGCCCCGCCGCGATCGCAGACCCGGATGTAGGCCTTGCGCACGGCGCCGAAGTTGCCCGGCTGGCGCAGGTCCGGATCGGCGTAGACCACGAAGATGATCTTCGCCACGTCGGCGGGCACCGCGTTGAGGTCCACCTCGATCTGTTCGTCGTCGTCCTCCACGTAGGTGACGGCGCCGTCGGGCGAGGCCAATTGGTTGAAGAACACCAGGTGTTCATCGGAGAGCGCCCGCCCGGAGGCGCCGCAGAGCACGGCCGAGGGAACCAGTTCCACGGCGGGTCCCCGGCTTTCCACCACGTGCCAGCCGAAACCGACAACAACCGTGCCCAGCGCCGGGATGAGCGCGCTCAGCGAGGTGTTGCTGCCGCGGATCAGCGTCACCGGTGCCATCGCGGTCCTCTCCTTCTACAGTTCCAGGTCGGAGCGGCTGAACTTGGTGCTCAGAAACCGGCCCTGCACCTGGAGCTGCTGCGCATCGTGGGCGTAGACCGCCGTCGCGAGCTCGCCGATGGCCGTGGCCAAGGTCCGCAACTGCTCCAGCAGATCATCCCCCGGGGTTCGGCCGTCCGGGCGGGGCTGCATGGCGATCTGCGGGTTCAGCGCCAGGTAGGCGTTCATCGTGGTGGGTAGGTAGTCACCGACCATCGCCTCCACGGCGATCTCCTCCTCCACCGATGGCGGATGCGCACGCAGGTGCTCCAGCAGCGGGTGCAGCACGTCCTCGATAAGCCCGAGCTGCGGCAGGGCGGCCACCGGGAGCCGGGCACCCGCTCGACGGGCGGTCCAGCTGAGTTCGCTCAACCGCGCCTGCATCCGGTCGGCGGAGGGCTCTGCGGCCGATACCGACGGTGCGTTCTCCTCTGCGGGAGGTTCCTCATCACGACCGAACAGGGAGCGCCACATCACCGGCCGGCTAGCGCTGGTTGGGTGAGCTGGCCCGCTCCAGGTACGGCCGTGCCTTGATGAGCTGGCCCTCCAGTGCGGTGACGGTCTGCTGCATGCTGCCCACGGCCTCCGCGCGGAAGGTGTCCACTGCATCCATCGTGGCGAACACATCGTCGAAGGCCTGCTGCAGCTTGGCCACGTCGATGCTCGATGAGGCGGCCTGCTGCTGGATCTCCGCAGAGTTCTGCTTCAGCATCGCCGCGTTGTTGGCGATGACGTTGCTGGTCACCGTGTTCAGCGCGGTGATCTGGGTCAGCACCAGCCGTTGGTTGGTGAGCGCCTCGGCCACGATGACCGCGGTGCGCAACGCGGACAGGGTGGTGGTGCGGGCCCGCTCCACCCCCTTGATCAGCTCGATGTTGTTCTTCTTCACCATGTCCATCGCCAGATATCCCTGCGCGGCGACGGCGAGCTGGGTGAGGATGTCCTGGTGGCGCTGGACCACGGCGAACTGAATCTCCGACTTGAATGCAGTGGCACGGGCGGGATCGCTGGACTCCAGCTCATCGGCGCGACGCCCCACTGCCTCGTTGAGCTGCGACATCAAGATCGCGTACTCGGTCAGCTCGCCCATCAGCTTCCACAGGTTGGCCCGCTCCTGCTCGATGGCCGCGTTGTCCTTGCGTAGCTCGTCCTGTCCGGCCGACAGCGACTTGGTGATTGCGTCCAGCTGGGATTGCGCGGTGCGGTAGCGGTCGAAGTACTTGTCGATGCGCTTGCCGGCCGGGATGAAGCCCAGGATCTTCTTGGCCGGTGTGAGGTCGGCCTGGTTGGGGGCCAGTTCCTCCACGGTTCGGCGCAGGTCGGCCAGGGTCTTGCCGACCTTTGCCTGCGGTCCTGCTTCGGACTTGCCCGCCGTTCCGGCCAGCGCGGACGAGGGACGTTCCAGCATCCGGTTGGACACGTTCGCCGAGGCCATCAGCTCGTCGGCGCCCACGCGGCTGATCTCGTCCACCTTCGCCGCCAGCTCGGGACTGTTCGGCGTGAGGTTCTCCAGGTCCGCGACGTAGGCGCTGGACATCTTCTGCAGCTCGGCCATCCGGGCGGGCTCGACGGGCAGCATGCCCTCGGCCTGCTCCTGCTCGACCACCGCAACCGGTTCGGGTGGGGTCAGGCTCAAGGTGCCCGGTGCAGTCGGTCCTGTCATCTTCGGCGCTCTTTTCTGCTCGGTTGCCTCCGGCTCCGACCCTAGACGAATGACGGTGGCCCCGTGGCCTGCCGCGAGCTCGGGCCGGCTAGCGCAGCAGGCCCTTCTCGCGAGCCTGCTTCAGCCAGCCGGGGTACTCGGTCATCAGCAGCTCGAACAGCTCGTCGTCCGGGATCGCCGCGGGGTCCTCGACGGCGAAGAAGTCGGCGTTGTCCAGGAAGCGGCCGTCCATGTCGTCCAGCTCCTCGAGGAAGCGGAACTCGCTCTGGCTGCCGGCGCCGCGAGCGGGCGTCGCCGGTCGGCGTCGGCCGAACAGGCCGGTGGCCGCTCGCGGCGGTGGCGGTGCCCCGGGACAGACCGACCGCGCGCTGGTGCCGATGGCCATGAACTGCCAGAACAGCGGCTCATAACTGGAGGAGATCACCTGCTCGCGGGCACCATCTTCGTCGAAGGTCTGCCCATCGGTGACGAACATGACGTACACCGGAACCGTGTCGGCATGCGGGGTGCGGCGGGATTGGTCGCTGCCGAAGTAATGCTGGCGGATCAGAGCCATCGCCTTGCCGTAGTAGGTGGCCCCTTCCAGGCCGAACCGTTGCAGCATGCTCGGTACGTAGTTGGTGCGGTTGTCCAGTTGCAGCGCGCCCGCCTGGTGACCGTTCTTGCCGAACAGGAAGACGTCGACCTGGCCGTCGTCGTCGAAGCGCAGGCCCAGCGCAAGGATCCGTTCGGCGAGCGTGGCGATGCTGCCGTTGCGGTAGAGCCGGTTCATCGACCCGGAGATGTCCAGACACAACGCGACCCGGGCGGTGTGCTCGCCGAGCCCGCGCTTCTCCAGCGAGACCGCGGCTTTCTTGGTGAGGCTCAGCATGGCCGGGGCCGTCGAGGCGAGCTTCTTGTCCAGCTCGATCAGCTTTTGCTTCTTCAGGCTGACGCTGGGGCCGGGGGGCGGCGGAGCGGTCGAGTCGGTGACACGAGCGGGCGACTCGGTGACCGGAGCGGGAGCCTCGTCCACGCTGATGCCGAAGTCCGTGGCCAGCCCCGCCAGCCCGGCGGCATAACCCTGGCCGACGGCGCGGAACTTCCAGCCGTCGCCGCGGCGGTACACCTCGCCGAACACGAACGCGGTCTCGGTGCTCGCGTCGTCGGTGTCGAAGCGGACCAGCTCGGTGCCTGCCTGATCGAGCAGCCGCAGGTGCAGTCCCGGAACTGACCCGAAGGTCCCGCCGTCGGCGGACGCCGCGAGCACCACCTTGTCGACGTCCGGCTCCAGGCGGGTGGTGTCCACGGAGAGTCCGTCGACCGCGCCTGCTTTCCCGGTGTGGGTGACCGCACCCGAGCGGTGCTGCGGCTGGTTGTAGAACACGAAATCGGCGTCCGAGCGAACCTTGCCAGCCGCGGTCAGCAGCAGCGCCGAGGCGTCGACATCGGGACAGCCCGGCGCCGCCGACCAGGCCAGTTCCACGCGGACAGTCGTGGCGCTCAGTGCAACATTGGATCCCTTGGACATCACCGTCATGATCTTCATGGTGCCCTGCCGGAGCGGGCGAGGACAGCAAAGGGCACAAAACGGGCAGACTGGGCGGGCACACTGGGCTGCGAACTGCTGATGCGATCCAAAGGGGACCACAGGGTGATCCACTTCGACTTCCTCGCCGAGGACGTGCGGGCCACGCTCTTTCACCAGGAGCCGCAAGAGGTCGGACCGGCCAGCGCCACTGAGCTGGCCGCCGTGCACCTGGGCGCCACGCTCTACTGCCCGGCCACCCGGCCACGGCTGGCCGGCGACGTCCTCCGCTGCCGATCCCGTGGAGTGACCAGCATGGTGCTCTGCCTGGAGGACTCGGTGGCCAACGACGAACTCGCCGAGGCAGAACGCAACCTCGTCGAGCAACTCTGCGAGCTGTACACGCAGTCCTCCCCGACGCCCCGCTTGTTCATCCGGGTACGGACGGCCGAGCAGATTGCCGAGCTGGTGCAACGGCTGGGGCCCGCCGCCGAGCTGGTCAGCGGCTTCGTGCTGCCGAAGTTCACCGCAGCCAACGGACGGGGCTACCTCGCCGCGGTGGACGCGGCCGCGCTGTCGAGCGGGGTGGATTTGCAGGTGATGCCGGTGATCGAGTCGGCCGAGGTGATGCACGTGGAGACCAGGCCACAGGCATTGGCTCAGATACGTGAGGTGCTGTGCGAGCGACGCCGGCGGGTGCTGGCCGTGCGGGTGGGGGCCAGCGACTTCTCCGGCATCTACGGTCTGCGCCGCTCGGGGGAGATGACGGTGTACGACGTGCGGGTGGTGGCCAACGCGATCGCCGACGTCGTCAACGTCCTGGGCCGCTCGGACGGGACCGGGTACACGATCACCGGCCCGGTGTGGGAGTACTTCTCCAGTGGCGAGCGGATTTTCAAGCCCCGACTGCGGTCCTCGGTGTTCGACGCGGGCGCAGGAGCTGCGCCACGCCCTACTGCTGCATGATCTGGACGGACTGATCAGGGAGGTCCAACTGGACAAGGCGAACGGACTGGTCGGTAAGACGGTGATCCATCCCAGCCACGTCGCCGCGGTGCACGCCTTGTCGGTGGTGACCCACGAGGAGTTCAGCGATGCCAACGCCGTGCTGGCTGCCGACTCCCCGGGTGGTGTCCTGCGCAGTGAGTACGGCAACAAGATGAACGAGGTGAACCCGCATCGCCGGTGGGCGCAGAAGGTGCTGTTGCGTGCGCATGCCTTCGGGGTGGCGGGACCGAACGTGTCCTTTGTGGATCTCTTGGCGGCGAGTGTGGTGGCATGAGCGAATGGACCGGCAGCTGGGTGGCCAGGGAACTGGGTGTGCAGCTGTCTGGCTCGGGCGGCGACCTGCAGGTCGATGAGCTGGTGGGCCTGGCCTTGCGGCGTAATCCCCTGCGGGCGCATCTGCTGGTGTCCCGGGTGCTGGGCAAGCACGTGCCCACCGACCCCCGGCTGGTGCGTGCCGCAGGTCTGCTGCTTGGCGAGCTGGTGGCCGCGGAACTGGGTGCTGATGCACCGCCGCTTTTCTCTGCAGGCCTCCGTGCAGCACTGGCCGGCGAGCCCGGCGCGGCGCGGGCGTTGCGGGACGCCGCCGCGGCCGGCATCGCCGGCGTACCGAACGTGTGTGTGCTGGGCTACGCCGAGACGGCGACCGGGCTGGGGCACCTGGTGGCCGAGGCCATCGATGCGCAGGTGTATCTGCACTCCACCCGGCGTCATCCCTTGGGCGCGTGGCAGTTCGGCGGGTTCACCGAGGAGCACTCGCATGCCACCGAGCACCGGCTGCTGCCCCGGGACGCGCAGCTGCTCGCCGGCGAGGGGCCGCTTGTCCTGGTGGACGACGAGGTGTCCACCGGTCGCACGGTGCGCAACACCATCGCCATGCTGCACCGCCTCGTGCCGCGTCGCCGCTACGTGGTGGCGGCGTTGATCGATGTGCGCGCGGCCGAGGACGACCGTGCCATGCAGGAACTGGCCGACCAGCTCGGCGCGGAGATCAGCGTGGTGTCCCTGGCCCGCGGGCAGGTGCAGGTGCCCGGTGACGCGCTCGCCCGGGGGGCTCGGCTGGTGGTCGAATATGGGTCCGACGCCAGAACAATCGCAGGTCAGCCCGGTGTTGCATCGGTGCACGCAGAGCAAAGCGGCGTGCGCAGGGTCTCCCTGGATTGGCCGGCAGGCGTGCCCGACGGCGGCCGCCATGGGGTGCTCCGGGAGCATCGGATGCAGCTGGAGTCCGCGCTGCCTGCCCTGGCCACCGCGTTGGCCGCGGAGTTGGTGGTGCCCGACGGCGGCGCGGTGCTGGTGCTGGGCACCGAAGAGCTGATGCACGCGCCGCTGCGACTGGCCGAGGCCCTGGCCGACCGGCTGGATGCTCGCGGTATCCGGGTCCTCAGCTCCACCACCACCCGCTCACCCGTGCTGGCCGTAGCCGATCCCGGATACGCCATCCGCAACGGCATCACCTTCCCCGCTCACGATGAGCCGGTGGACGGCCCCGGGCCCCGCTTCGCCTACAACGTCGGTACCGAATTCGACGCGGTGGTGGTCGTGGTGGACGACGTCGCCGACACCCCGGCCCTCGACGGTCTCCTCACGGCACTGCGGTGTCCGGTCCTCGCGGTGCTCCCTAGTGCTGGTCCGCTGCCACCCGCCCTGCGTGGCCCGGGTTTCGGCTCCTACGCCCCGGATGAGGTCGCGTGGCTGCTGAAGGATCTTTCCGCCGTGGCCCTGGAGGCGCCGGTGGAGGAGCGGGAGGAGGCGGTGCAGCGCGGCGGCGCCCACTACGCGGAGTCGCTTCCGGTGGAGTACCAACCAGATTCGGACTATCTCGCGTTCTTCCACCAGGCATTGGCAGCCTCTGCGGGCAGGCTTGCGCACGCCGTCGGGGTGGTCACCGAGATACTGCTGGCCGAGCGGGGACCCGAGCTCGTCCTCGCCTCGCTGGCCCGCGCCGGCACGCCCATCGGCATCCTGATCCGCCGCTGGGCCCAGCAGATGCACGGCGTGGTGCTGCCGCACTACGCGGTCTCCATCGTTCGCGGCAAGGGCATCGACCGCCTTGCCCTGCGCTACCTGGCCGCCCACCACGATCCGGCCTCGGTGGTGTTTCTGGACGGCTGGACCGGTAAGGGTGCGATCACCAAGGAGCTGACCGCCGCGGTCGCGGAACATGCGGCAGCCACCGGGCAGCAGTTCAACCCCGAGCTGGCCGTGCTGGCCGATCCGGGCCACTGTGTCCGCACCTTCGGTACGCGCGAGGACTTCCTCATCGCCTCGGCGTGCCTCAACTCGACAGTCTCCGGGTTGGTCTCCCGGACGGTGCTCAACACCGAGCACATCCGGCCGGGTGAGTTCCATGGCGCGAAGTACTACGCGCAGCTGCGCGGCTCCGACGTGTCGGCACGCTTTCTGGACGCCGTCACCCAGGAGTACCACCAGGTGCGGGACCAGGTGCAGCAGGACTGGCCCGCGCTGGCCGCGGGCAACCGCGAGCCCAGCTGGACCGGGTGGGCCGCGGTGCGCGGGATCAGCGCGAGCTACGGCATCGGGCAGGAGAATCTGGTGAAGCCGGGCGTCGGAGAGACCACCCGGGTGCTGCTGCGCCGGGTGCCGTGGAAGGTGCTGGTCCGCCCGGACGCACTGCCGGAGCTGGGTCATGTGCTGATGCTGGCGCGCCGCCGCGGCGTTCCGGTGGAGGAGGTGGACGACCTCGCCTACAGCTGCGTCGGGCTCATCCACCCGCAGTTCACCCGGGGGGCGACCGGGGCCGATGGTGCCGCGGCCGCCGTCCGCGCGGCGGTCCGCCGGTGAGTGCCGCGACGGGGACCCTCATCTGCGCCGACCTCGACCGCACGCTCATCTACTCCGCGGCGGCCCTCGCGCTCGACGGCGCAGACGCGGACGGACCGTCCCTGCTGTGCGTGGAGCTGTACCAGGGCAAGCCGCAGTCGTTCCTGCTCACCTCGGCGGCCGCGGCCCTGGAACAACTGGCGCAGCAGGCAGTCCTCGTCCCCACCACCACCCGCACCGTCGAGCAGTACGACCGGGTGCAACTGCCGGGCCGAATACCCCGGTACGCCATCTGCGCCAACGGCGGACGTCTGCTCGTCGACGGGAAGCCGGATGGAGACTGGTCCGCACACGTGGCCCGCGAGCTGCAGGGCTGCGCCCCGGTGGCCGAGGTGCGTGCACTGCTCGAACCCGCGCCGCCGTTCGTGCGCACGCTCCGCGTCGCCGCCGGGCTGTTCGTCTATGCCGTGGTGGACCGGGAAGCCATGCCCGGCAGCTGGCTTGCCGAGTTGAGCGGGAGTTGCGGCGAGCGCGGCTGGTCGGTGTCGGTGCAGGGCCGCAAGGTGTACTGCGTGCCGAACCTGCTGCGCAAGGTTAGCGCCGCGGCCGAGGTGTGCCGCCGCACGGGCGCGCACCGGATGCTGGCTGCCGGCGACTCGCTGCTGGACACCGACCTGTTGCTGGCCGCCGACTTGGCGATCCGCCCACGGCACGGCGAGCTCCACCACACCGGCTGGTCCGCCCCGCGCCTGGCCGTCACCGAGTGCAGCGGAGTCCAGGCCGGGGCCGAAATCGTGCAGTGGTTCAGCGCGGAGTGCGCCAGGGCTGATCCGTACACTTTGAGTGGTTCGTCCCGGCTCGCCCGCACCTTCGACGAAGGAAACTAGTGCTGCTGAAAATCTTCGGCTGGTCGATGGCTGTCACCGTGCTGGCGCTGGGGATCACTTTTCTGGTCGGTGGACCGGTGGCGTTTGCCATCGTGGCCATCCTCATCGTGCTCGAGGTGTCGCTGTCCTTCGACAACGCGGTGGTCAACGCCAAGATCCTCGTGCGGATGAACCTGTTCTGGCAGCGGATCTTCCTCACCGTCGGCGTCCTCATCGCCGTGTTCGGCATGCGGCTGGTGTTTCCCCTCGCCCTGGTTGCGGTCACCGCCAAACTCGACCCGGTGGAGGTGGTGCGGCTGGCCTTGGCGGGTGGCTCGATCGAGACCCCGGGCACCTACGCCCACCTGATCAGCGATGCGCACCCGGCCATCGCCGGTTTCGGTGGCATGTTCCTCGGCATGCTGTTCCTCGACTGGCTCTTCGAGCAGCGGGACATCCACTGGCTCACCTGGCTCGAGCGGCCGCTGTCCCGGGTGGGCGCGCTGGACAACGTCTCCGTGGTCATCGCCAGCATCGCCCTGGTGCTCGCCGCGCTGTTCTTCGGACCGCACGCCCACGCCGGGGACAAGTCTTTCGAGGTGCTGGTCGCAGGGATCCTGGGCATCGTCACCTACCTCATCGTCAACGGCTTGGGCGCGTTGTTCGAAGGAGGGGTCGAAGATGATGACGATGTCGAAGAAGAGGGCGACGCATCGGGGCCGAGCGAACTCGCCAAGGCCAGCGGCAAGGCCGGCTTCTTTCTCTTTCTCTACCTCGAGGTGCTGGACGCCTCGTTCTCCTTCGACGGCGTGGTCGGCGCGTTCGCCATCACCCAGGACATCTTCGTCATCGCGATCGGCCTCGGCGTGGGTGCGTTCTGGATCCGCTCGCTGACCATCTACCTGGTGCGCAAGGGCACGCTGGAGGACTACGCCTACCTGGAGCACGGCGCGCACTGGGCAATCGGTGCCCTGGCGGTCCTGCTGCTCGTCACCATCGAGTACGAGGTGCCCGAGGTGATCACCGGGCTGATCGGCGTCGGCTTCATCGGCGCTGCCTTCATCAACTCCATCGCCCGCAACAAGAAGGTGGACGAGAAGCCGCACGCCGTGGTCTGAGCGAACGGGATTGCTACCGTCGTCCCAGACCTGCCGCGCCGTCGGCCCACCACCGCTGCAGCCGGGGCGGATCGGCCACCGGCACGCGTTCACCCGGCCGGGGAACGACGACGGATACGCCATGTTCCGCCGCGGCGGCGCACACCCGCTCGGCCGGCTCGGCCCAGTCGTGAAACGCCAGGTTAAACGTCGCCCAGTGCACGGGCAGCAGCAGGCTGTCGGCAAGGTCGCCGCGGTTGAGGTCGCCGCGGTTGAGGTCGCCGCGGTTGAGGTCGCCGCGGTTGAGGTCGCAGTGCGCGCGCACGGCTTCCTCCGGCCTCATGTGGATGTCCGGCCACTGGTCACCGTAGGCGCCGATCGGTAGCAGGGTGAGGTCGAAGGGGCCGTGCCGCGCGCCGATGGCGGCGAACGCCGGGGTGTATCCGGTGTCGCCGCCGAAGAACACCCGGTGGCGGTCGCCGGCGATCACCCAGGAGGACCACAGGGTGGTGTTACGCCGCAGCCCCCGCCCGGAGAAGTGCCGGGCCTCGGTGCAGCTCAGGGTCAGGCCGGCGACCTTGGTGCTCTGGTCCCAGTCGAGCTCCACGATCCGCTCCTCGGGCACTCCCCAGCTGCGCAGATGCGACCCGACTCCAAGCGGCACGACGAACGGCGCGGCCTGGTTACGCAGCAAGGTCTGCACCGTCGGCAGGTCGAGGTGGTCGTAGTGGTCGTGGGAGATGAGCACTGCGTCCAGTGGGGGCAGTTGCTCCATCGGCAGTGGCACCGGGTGCAACCGGCGCGGGCCGAGCACGCTGGAGGGGGAGACCCGCTCGGACCACACCGGGTCGGCGAGCAGGTAGCGGCCGTCGATCTCAAGTAGGGCGCTCGCGTGGCCGAGCCAGGTGACGGCGAGCTCGGCCGCCTCCGGTTCCGGGTGCGGAGTGACCAGGGGCACCGGCTTGGCGGGCTGGCCCACGTCGTGCCTGGTGAGCAGCGCGCGAAGGAGGGAGGCCTGCTCCTCAGGAGCAACGATCGTGGAAGGTAGTACGTTGCGGAACGCGCCGTCCCGGAACTGTGCGGACCCGGCGGCGTAGGGGCGGATGCGCACCCGCGAGGCACCTATCGCGCGCGGCAGGCCCCACGATGCCCGCCCGAGCAACGCGGTGGCCGCGACAACGGCAGTGAGCAGGACGGTGCGGCGCGCGGTGAGGGACACGCTGCCCAGCGTCTCCTTCGTGCCCTTCCTTACACAACTTGGTGGAGCGGCGGGGCTCAGGCGGCGAGCAGCATGGCCAGCACCGCGGTGTCCGGGTCCTGCGCGGGGTCGATGCCGTCGCGGCTGATCATCCCGGTCACCGAGCCACCCGGTTCGGCCTCCACCCACGCGGCCCGATGGGCCAGCCCGAGGTAGGGGATTCCCGGCAGCAGCAGGCAGCCCGAGGCCACGCCCGCGCATTCCGGCAGTGACGGCGTGGTCTCGCAGGGTGGGTGCAGCATGAGGAGTGCGGGCGGCTGGTGGGCGCCGAAGCAGCCGGGCGTCACCGCTCCGTTTCCCAGCACCGGCCCCTGCGCGGTGATCATGCCGACGGCGCTGACGTCCGGGCCCTCGGGGACATCTTCATGGACGCCGAAGACGGTGCTGGTGGACAGCAATCCCGGTACGCCGGCCATCCGGACGGCGAGCAGCAGGAACTGGGTCCACTCCCGAGTGGATTCCGGCCACCGCCCGGACACCATGAACCCGCGCAGCGAGCCGTCAGAATGCAGCGGGGATACTTCGACGTTGAGGCTGGTCGATCCTGACATCGTCCGGACCTCCTCTGCTTGCGTGGTGTCATGGTGCGGGTGAAGACCACTGGCACACAAGGCCCACGGAGTGCCAAATGGGCGCTGGGGGAATCGTCGGGCTGCTGGTGTCGTTCTCCGACTATGACGACTTACGCGGTGGCAACGGCTTTCGGTGGTCCTGAGGTGCTGGCCCTGCGGGAGGAGGAACTCCCCGCACCGGGACCCGGGCAGGTGCTGCTCGATGTTCGCGCGGCGGGTGTCAACCCCATCGACGCCAAGCTCTACAGCGGCGCCTGGGGTAGCGAGGAGAGCAAGCTGCCGATGCGCTTGGGTTTAGAGGTGGCCGGAGTGGTGCGCGCCGTCGGAGCCGATGCGGTGTCGCCGGGTGGTGCGGTGTCGGTCGGTGACGAGGTCATCGCGTTTCGGGTGCATGGCGGCTACGCCGAGCAGCTGCTGGTACCGGCATCGGCCCTCGTTCCCCGTCCGGTCGAGGCCAGCTGGGAAGAGGCGGCCGGTCTGATGCTCGCCGGCACGACGGCCGTGCATGCGGTGACCGCGACCGGGGTGCGGGCGGGTGACACCGTGCTGGTACATGGCGCCGCCGGGGGTGTGGGTTCTATGGTGGTGCAGATCGCCAAGGCGCGCGGCGCGCATGTCATCGGAACCGCGAGCGCCGGCCGGAACCAGTCCCTGCGCGAGTGGGGCGTGCAGCCGGTGGAGTACGGCGAGGGACTGGCCGAGCGGGTGCGGGAAATCGCACCGGACGGGGTAGATGCGGCGATCGACACGGTGGGTACCGACGAGGCGATCGACGTGTCGCTGGAGTTGGTCGGCGACCGGCAGCGCATTGCCACCATCGCGGCGTTCGACCGGGCGCAGCAGGACGGATTCAAGGCCCTCGGCGGCGGACCGGGAGCCGATCCCGGCACCGAGCTGCGGGACGCGGCGCGCCTGGAGTTGGTGTCCCTTCTGGAGGAAGGTCAGATCGAGGTGTTCATCGACGAGGTTTTTCCCTTGACTGAGGTCGTTGCGGCGCATCGGAAGCTGCTGCGCGGACATACCCACGGCAAGCTGGTGCTCGTCCCGTAAGTGAGTCTGGCCGAGCAGATCCGGCGCGACCACCCCACGGCCCCGACTCCGCCCACCATAGCCCTATCATCGAACGTATGTTCGATGACCTGTTCGACGATTGGCCGGAGGCGTTCCCGGACACCCCGGCGCGGATCCAGGTCCGCCCTCCACGGCCGGTCGACGTCGACCTCGGCGCTATCCTGCCGGCCGATCCTCATGCCACCCGCAGCACCATCCTGCGCCACCGCGCAGCCTGCCTCGACCTCACCGGCACCACTCCCGGCCAACTCCTGGCCTGGGTCCGGCTCACCGACGCCACCTGGATCGCGCTGGTCGAGTTCACCGCCACCACCGGCAACCGCCGCGGCCACCTACCATCCGCCAATGGGTTCCCGCCCGCGCCGTACGGCCCAAATAGATCCTGACCTGGTCATCTACGTTGGCGGCAGCTGACTCCGCTGACCTCCTGGGGTTTCCACCCGGCGAGGGCCTCGATCTGGTCGGTGGTGACCAGGTGTCCGTCCTCGTGACGCAGCAGGTCTCCAGCAGGACCTTCAGGCTGTAGGGCAGTCGCGCGGTGTCTGGGATGGCGTCCAGACGGTAGATGCCGTAGGTCTCCTCGCCGACCGTGAGCGTGCTTTGTGCACCGAACTGTTGTTGCTCATCACTGCGGCCCCTGACTGCTAGATGGATTGGCGGTAGCCGAAAAATTCGTGGTCCTCGTTGTAACCGCCGTGCCCGCCGCCGACTTCGGAGAAGTTTTCGACGAACTCCACACCCTTGATCCACTTGACCAGCTTGAAGCCGAGCTGGATCTCGTTGCGCAGCCGCAGCGGGGCGCCGTGCCCGAAGGACAGCGGTTCGTCGTTCATGTCGTAGGCCAGCATGGTGAGGTGGTTGCTCATCTGCTCGATGGGATGGGCGTCGTAGTAGATGCCCTGGTTCGGCCCGTCCCCCAGGGAGTAGAACACCACCCATTTCGCTTCGGGCTGTGGATTCACGAGGTCCATGATGGACTGCATCGACACCCCGCCCCACTTGGCGATCCCCGACCACCCTTGGATGCAGAAGTGTTGGGTGATCTGCTCGTGGTGCGGCATGGCGCGGAGCTGGACCAGGTCCAGGTCGACCGGGTTGTCGACCAGGCCGTTGATCCGCAGCCGGTAGTCGGCGAAGTTGCCCTCGAACAGCGCCGTGTACTCCGCAGAGTCGGGGTACTGGCCGTTGTGCCAGAAGTACGGAGAGATGTCATTCTCGGTGTACTCACCCGGCCTGGCGTCCACGTGCTCGAACAGCCCCTGGACCGGGCCGATCAGGGCATACCCGACCCGTTGCACCACCCGTGGGTGGCGCAGGGTAAACGGAGTGGCCGCCACCCAGCCAACGACGGAGACGATCATCGCGGCCGCGAAGATCCCGAAGCCGACCCAGTCGCCGGAGTCGCTGGCGGCGAAGATGTGGTTGACGTTGCGCAACATGCCGGTGGTGAACACCAGCGCGACGTGGATGACGATGAACACCAGGAAGTAGCACAGCACCAGGAAGTGCAGGGACCGGGCCATCTGGATGCTGAACACCTTGCTGATCGGCCGGAACCGGGTCGACAACGCCGGGGACATGCCCAAGCCGGTGATGAGCGCCAGGGGGGCGGCAACGAAGATCGTGAGGAAGTAGGCGATCAGCTGCAGGCCGTTGTACGCGACCCAGGCGTTGTCATCGGTCGGCCAGTTCAGCGACAGGTACTGGATGAGCACCGAGACGGCGTTGGGGAACACCTGCCAGCTGGTGGGCACCACGTGCCGCCACTGCCCGGTGGTGAACAGCAACACGTAGAACACCGCACCGTTGAGCAACCACAGCGTGTCGATACCCAGATGCCACCAACGGGCCAGTCCGATGGAATGCCGGATACCCGGCAAACCAACCTGCCCGGGCAGGCTGATGGAGTCCTTCTTCGCGGTCCACAGTGGATCGGCGGGAACCGGCTTCTGGATCCGGAACCAATCTTTGCCCGGGGTGGAGTGCCGGGTCCAGTACAACCGGGGATGGTCGGTGAGGATCTGGATGCCCGAGCGGATGATGAAGATCATCAGAAACAGGTTGAAGAAGTGCGCCCAGCCCACCCACGCCGGAAAACCGGCGTTCGCCACCGCGGCGGCCGAGGTGATGGTGCCGGGGTGTTGGGCGATGAACTCCTGCACCGACGGGGTGTTGCGCAGGCCTTTCGCCACGGCCACGGCCACCGTCAGGACGAGCATCCCGATCGGCAGCAACCACAGCAGGTTGAACCACTTGCTCCGACCGATGCGCACCCGCGGGGCGATCCCCGACACTTCCGGTACCGAGCCCGCCCAGGTGGCGGGGTCGACGACTTCCTCGCCCACCGTCAGCTGGGACCGGAAACTGCGCACCGCCTCCGGTGACACGCTCGAGGATGCAGGTGTAGGCAAGTCGGCGGGGGTTGGCGATCGATGTCCGTTGCCTTCGGCGTGGTCCCCGCTGGCAGTGCTGAGTTGTGTCATTCCGTCTCGCCCTCCGGCCTTGCGGTGACAGTCCTCGATCCGGAACGGCTGGTGCTCAGCGAAGGTGACGCTACGCCGCACGGAATGTCCTGTCATGCAAGCGTCGTCAGCCGCAAGGCGACATCGCGGTTGATGTCGACGATGACGGGGCGTGGTCGGAGGCACCGATGCCTTTGCGCTGCTCGTGATCCACGTAGGCGTCGGTGACACGGCGGCGAAAGCCGCGTCGACGTACACCAAGTCGATGCGTTGCGCGGCGGTGAGATTGCGGGTGGCGGAGTCAGGCACCACCGGTGCCTGCGGTCGGTGGGCAAAGGCCGCCGCCGACGGGGCACGCGATACCCGCTCGCCGGGGTTGCGGCGGGCGCAGGCGTTCACCGAGTTGTTGCGCCGCTACCTCAACAGCGGGGGACGCCCCGGTGGAGGGCTATGAACGCCCGCATTTGTCCCTGCTCATCCGGGCCGAGGACCTCGCCGCCGCCGGCACCGTCGATGATTCTCCGGCGGCCGAGGACCCACCTGCCCACGAGGACACCGCGGCGGATTCGCCCGGGCGCCACTGGATCAACGGCGGGACAACGGATTCGGCGCACCTGGTCCTGCTCTGCGCCCACCACTACCGCATAACCACCGGCCCGAGTGCAGCACGCGGCCGAAAACGCCTAGCGCGGTGGTGGGGTCTGCGTAGTCCTGACCTGCACGGGGTCAGGGTCTGCACGCTGCCGCACACCAGCAGCATTCACTCCCGCCCGAGGCCGAGCTGCCAGACGTCGAGGTAGCGAGTAGCGAATCCGGCCTGGCAGTAGCCCAGATAGAAGTCCCACATCCGGATGAAGGTCTCGTCGAAGCCGAGCGCCACCACCTCCTCGGAACGCTCCGCGAAGCGTTGCCGCCACCTCTCCAGGGTGCGGGCGTAGGACAGGCCGAGCCGTCGCGACTCCACCACGCGCAGGCTGGTGTGTTCCGCATTGACCTCGTCGATCGCCTGCAGGCTCGGGATGATCCCACCGGGAAAGATGTACTTGTGGATCCAGCTGTACGAACCGGCGGTCGCCAGCATCCTGTTGTGCTCCATGGTGATCGCCTGTAGACCAAAGCGTCCGCCGGGCGCCAGCAAGCCGTCGATCGTGCGGAAGTACTCGTCCCAGTACTCCTTACCGACCGCCTCGATCATCTCCACGCTGACCACGGCGTCGAACTGGCCGCGCACCTCCCGGTAGTCCGACAGCCGGACCTCGATCATGTCGCCGAAACCGGCTGCGGAGATGCGTTGCTCCGCCAGCGACTTCTGTTCCGCGGACAACGTGACCGTCAGCACCGTCGCCCCGCGCTGTGCCGCCCGGATCGCCAGTGCACCCCAACCGGTGCCGATCTCCAGTACGGAACTGCCCGGTCCCACTTTCGCCAGATCCAAGATGCTGTCCATCTTGCGTTCCTGTGCCTGCTCCAGCGACTCGCCGTCGTCGGGACCGCCCTGGCTGGCGAAGGCGGCGGAGGAGTAGCTCATCGTGTCGTCCAGGAACAGCTGGAAGAGTTCGTTGGACAAGTCGTAGTGGCGATGAATGTTCTCCCGCGCACCGTCCAGGTCGTTCAGCTCACTGCTTGGCTGCCCACGGTCGACCAATCGCCGAAGCCGTTGCAGCGGAACGGGAACCAAGGTCGCCATCCGGGCAGCCAGCGGGGCAAGCACCTCGGGCAGCGCATCGGTATCCCAGTCGCCGACCATCCACGCCTCGCCGAAGCCGATGAGCCCGTCCGTACCCAGGCGCTGGAAGAAGTCGGTCGGGCGCACCAGCCGCATCACCGGGGAATCGGCGCCGCCGGCGCCGCGCCGGGTGCCATCCGGGAACTCCACTCGCACGTCGAGCGAATCGATGGCGCGGAGGAACAGCTGCCTGCCAATCCGCGCACGAAAAGGCTTTTGCGGTGGTGTTGCCAGTCCCGGCCAGTGGCCCTCGGCGGGGCGTGGCAGACGGCGGGAACCGGTGGACAGGTGGTGACGGTCCGGGGTGGTGATGCTCATCGAGCACCCTCCCAACGTGATCGATGTGGATGGGGCTGCACGGGCATGCATCGGTCTGCCGAGCGGCCCTGCAAGAACAACTGCACGCCGTGCCGGCGAATGAGGGCGCTGATCCGCAGACTGGGCCAGACGTGCCGCGCGATGGTGCCGAACAGAGTTCGGGGCGTTGCGGGGATGCGGCTGCCGCGCAGGGTCGCGGTGAACGGGGTCGTCTCCTGGTCGACGTCCGCCGCCGGGTCCGGCGCACCGGTTACGGGATCCTCCGCCGCAGCCGGCAACACCAACTGGATGCGTACCTCGAGCTGCTCGTCAGGATCACTGATCCGCATCCGGTAGTGCCCCGCAGTGGTGAAGAACGGCGACACCGGAAACGCCTTGTCCACCTGGGCCCGGCCGGCGTCATCCCGGTCGACCTCGTACACGTGCCGGCCGCCGTAGGTGTTGTGTACCTCCGCCAACACCCGCTGCACGACACCTTCCGCGTCGTAGAGCCAATGCACCGACAGCGGGTTGAACACGTATCCGAAGCACCGTGGCTGCGCCAGTGTGAGCACCCGATGCGGACGCGGATGACCATGCGCGCCGCACCAGCCGTCGACGGCGGCGCGCAGCGTGAGGGCTACCCCGTCGAAGTGATCGCCACCGGCGAACCTCGACACCATTCGGGTCCAACGGGGCAGCCCCGCGGGGTGGCCGTGGGCATCCAGCGTGTCCAGATCCACCAACCATGGGCGCAGGCTGTTGGCGAAAGCATGCCGGACCGGCGCGAGGCGGTTGTGGGTGATGACGGCGTCGTACAGCCAGGGCCCGTCGGTGGTGGTGATGCGTGCCTCGGGGCGCGCGGTCTGGGTCACCATCGTGCGCCCAGCGCCTCGGCGGCACGGGCGCCGGATGCGCAGCCGTCCTCGTGGAATCCCCAGCCGTGGTAGGCCCCGGCGAACGCCGTCCGCCCACCGCTCAGCTCCGGCAGCCGCCGTTGCGCGGCGACGGATTCCAGCGTGTAGATCGGGTGGGTGTAGTCTATGGTGGCGATCACCTCAGACGCATCGATCCCTGTCGTCTGGTTGAGCGTAACCACGTAGGTGTCGGTGGAGTTCAGGCTCTGCAGCCGGTTCATGTCGTAGGACAACATGGTGCGCTCGCCCCGCTCGCCCGCGGCACAGGACGGCATCCGGTAGTTCCACGACGCCCGGGCGCCGGCGTGCCGCGGCAACATCGAGGTGTCGCGGTGCAGCACCGTCTCGTTGTGCGAGTAGGAAAATGCCCCCAGGACGTCGCGCTCCTCAGTGGTGGGGTCGTGCAGCAGCCGCAGCGCCTCGTCGGCATGCGTGGCGATGACCACTCGGTCGAACGCGTGCATGGTGCCGTCGCCGTCGGTGATGCTGACCCCGTCGGCGTGCCGGGTGACCGACCGGACCGGGGTGTTCAGCCGCGTGGCGGTGAGCTGTTTGGCCAGGGTCTCCACGTAGCTGCGGGAGCCACCGGTGACCGTGCGCCACTCGGGTGAACCACCCACCGACAGGTAGCCGTGGTGGGCGAAGAACTGGAACAGGTACCGCGCGGGGTACTGCAGCGAGGTGGTCGGTCCTGCTGACCACACGGCGGAGACGAACGGCATCATGAAGTGCCGCACGAAATAGCGCGAGTAGCCGCCGACCTCCAGAAAGCCGCCCAGGGTCAGCGTGTCCAGGTGCTCAGCGACGAGTACTCGCCTCGCCTGCCGGTGAAACTTCTTCACCTCCCCGAGCATGCGGAGGTAGCGGGGGTCGGTGGCGTGCGGGGAGGCGAACAGTCCGCGCACCCCCTTGGCGCCGGCGTACTCCAGCCCGCAGCCGTCGCAGCGCACCGACATCGACATCTCCGAGGCCTGCGTTGCCACCCCCAGCTCCGCGAAGAGCTTGAGCAGGGTGGGGTAGGTCTGCCGGTTGTGCACAATGAAACCCGAGTCCACCGGGATGGTGCGGCCGCTGCTGTCGGCGACGTCATGGGTGTGCGCGTGACCACCGAGGCGGTCGTCGGCCTCGAACAGGGTGACCACGCTCGAGCGGCTCAGCGCATGGGCGGCGGTCAACCCCGATACCCCGGAGCCGACCACGGCGATCCGCTCGCCGCTGTCCGTGCTGGACTGGCCACTCATCGAGCCTCCACCTGTCGCGCCTGCTTGCTGACTGATGTGTGTTCGGCCCGCGCCCCCTTGGTGGTTCAGCGGGCGCCGTCCAGGGAGACCGAACCCAGTGGTACTGCCAGCTTTCCGGAATTCCCCTCCGCGAAGGCCTCCTGCAGCAAGGGGTCGACGAACAGGCCCAGGGCCGCCGCGCAGCCCAGTACGGCGAGCGCATTCCAGCGGGAGGCGTGCAACAACATGGTGTGGTCGTCGCCGGGCACGACGAAGCGGGCAAGCTGGTCGGGCACCCCTTGCGCCCGCTTCGCCCACCGTGCCGACAGTCCGGTCGGCACCCAACGGTCGGTGGAGCCATGCGCGAGCACCACGGTGCGCCCGCGCACGGGGGCGACGCTCTCGCCGTCGGGCAGCCACGGGGCAAAGCCGACCACGCCGGTCACCCTCGGATGATCCGCCGTGGCGACCGCGGCGCGCCCACCCATGGAGTGCCCGAGCAGCGCGACCGCGGAGGTGCCGGGCAGGCTGTCCAGCACGGCGCGGACGTCATCAGCAGGGTCCTTCCGCGGCGCGTTCCAGCCGCGGTGTCGATAGTTGACGGTCCCGACGGCCACCTCGGGCAGACGGTGCCGCACCACGTTGGCGAACGGCACCATCCGCAGCTTGGCGAAGGACCAGCGCATCGGCTGCATCTCGGAGTTGGCCTTGCCGCCATGCAGCACCAGGACCACCGGTTCGTCATCGCGCGGGGGGCGGTGCCAGTGGATGCTGGGAAGGGCAGTCATAGGGAGATCTTCGCCGCCGAGGGCCGCGACGGCTCGCCCGGCACGACAACATCACACAAACGACGACGTCACACCAGAAAGAGCACGACGAGGCCGATCAGCACCCCGACCACCACCAGGGCCACCAGCGGCCACACCCAACGTCGGTGCCCGGCGTGGCCGAAGTCGGCGCCATTGGCGTAGTTCACCGGTCGCCGAGCCGTGGATGTCGGCTCACCGAGCGTCCATGGCGGCAGTGTTCCTTCGGGCCGCTGAAAACCGGGTTCGCTGCTCCTACCGGCGACGGAGACTCCTCTGGCCCACGGTGGTGCGCCGACGTTGGCGTATCCGGACGTCGGCTGCTGTCCGGGCCGCACCACCTGGGTTCGTTCGGGATCGGCCGGCCGGGGTGCTGCCGGCGCCTGCTGTGCGGCGCGGGGTACCACCTGCGTCCGGTCAGCGCTGGCGGCCGTCTTGCGGGGCACCAGCTGGGTGCGGTCCTCCGTGGCGGTGCGTGGGACCGCCTGGGTGCGCTCCTCCCCGCTCTGCTCAGCCGGGTCGCCCCAGCGATACGGGGGAGGGAAGGGCCCAGCCGCGGCCGGTCCACTACCCGCGGCGGCGAGCAGCTGATCACGCCGGGCCCGGAACTCCGCTGCGGAGATCTGCCCTGCGGCAACGTCGGCATCGAGCTTGCTCAGCTCGTCGCGCAGCGCCACAGTCGTCCTCCCCTCGTCTGACCAGACCGTGCACATTGTGCACCTCCAGTGCCGGTGGCCACGGCCAAACCCCGCTGCCTCGCCGACCGGCGGCGTAGAGTTTTGATATGTCCTGGTACGACAGCATATTTGGTGGCACGTCCAGCATGGTGAGTTCAACCGAGGCGCTGCCCGGCAGAGAGCAGCCGCTGCAGCCGAGCGAGACGCACTTCGTCAACGGCCATCGGATCCGACCGCCCTTCCCGGAGGGAATGGCCACCGCAGTGGTGGCGATGGGCTGCTTCTGGGGGGCCGAACGGATCTTCTGGCAGCTTGACGGCGTCTACTCCACCGCGGTCGGGTACGCCGGTGGATACACCCCCAACCCCACGTACGAGGAGACCTGCTCCGGCCGGACCGGCCACACCGAGTCGGTGCTGGTGGTCTACGACCCGGCGAAGCTCTCCTACAAACGGCTGCTACAGGTGTTCTGGGAGAACCACGACCCGACGCAGGGGATGCGCCAGGGAGCCGACCGGGGCACTCAGTACCGCTCGGCGGTTTACGCGGTGGACGACGAGCAGTTGCGGCTGGCCAAGGCCTCGGCGCAGGGGTACCAACAGCAGTTGAGCTCGGCCGGCTTCGGGGAGATCACCACCGAGATTGCGCCCCTGAGCGGGGACGGCAAGGCTGGCTTCTACTACGCCGAGGACTACCACCAGCAGTATCTGGCGAAGAACCCGAACGGCTACTGCGGTATCGGCGGCACCGGGGTGTCCTGCCCCATCGGCCTGGACGCGCGCTGAGCAGCGCGGGCCGAACCCGCTGACGCACCGGGAGTCGGTGGATGTAGCCGCTCGTCCCGGGTGCTCAGCCCGCATTGCCGGTCGGTAGCAACGCGAGCAACATCGAGACCATGGCGACCAAGGGGCCTGGCGATCTCGTGCAGGCGAGGCCACCCCGGCTCGGGCGCTATGCGCGCTTGCGGACGTCGATGGGTCGACATCCGGCCGACATCGTCCGGGCGGTCGCGGCCGCGGCCATCGTGCTGGCCTGTCTGCTGGTCGCCCGGACCCCGGGAGTCAATCCCGTCGAGACCGCCACCTTCTCCGAGCTCGAGCGTCTCCCCGAGTGGTCCACTCGGCTCTGGCAGGTGCTCACCTGGGTGGGCGGATCGCCCGGCATCGCCATCACCGCCGGGTTGGCTCTCTATGCCGGCCGGGTCCAAATGGGCGTTTCCCTGGTCACGGCCGGGGCCACGGGCTGGGTACTGGCCCTGATCCTGCACTGGCTGACCTCGCCGCGCCCGATACCCATTGGGCTCACGTCGGCCCTGCTGCGGGAGCCACCCGCGGAGGGGTTCCACTTCCCGTCGGCGCATGTGGCGGTCATCGCCGCGCTGGTGACCGCGGCCAGCCCGTACCTTCCGGCGGCTGCCGAGGGAAGGTAGTTGGATCCTTGTGGTGCTCGTGGGTATCGCCGACGTCTTCCTCGGCAACAACCTGCCGCTCGGCGTGTTCGCGGGCGCGGCGCTGGGGTGGGGAACGGGCGCCGTGGGTCACCTGGTGCTCGGGGCTCCGCGGCGGGGGACGTCCGAGCGAGCCGTGCGAATGGCTTTGGACGAGGTGGGGCTGCACGGCGCCCAGATCACCGCGGCGCCACGGCGCTGGCTGGAGCCGTACCACTACGACATCACCGCAGCCGACGGCGAGCGGATGCAGATGAAGGTGGTACGCCGCCTGCATCGGCTGGCCGGGCCGCTGCACAAGCTGCGAAGGCTGCTGGCGTCGCTGGAGATGGAGCACACGCCGCGCCTGTCGACCCCGCGCCACGAAGTCGAGCACGAGGCCTACATCACGCTGCTCGCGGAACGCGCGGGCGTGGGCACCCTGCCGGTGGTGTCGGCCGGAGAGATCGAGCACGGGCCGGCCTTCCTCATCCGGCGGCACGTGTCGGGAAGTCAGTTCTCCACGCTGCGCGGCAAGTACATCAACGACGAGGTGCTAGCTCGGGCCTGGCGAGACGTGGTCACGCTCGGCGAGCACCACGTGGCGCACCACGATCTGCGCGCGACGAACATCCTCATCGACGAGGACGGTCGCCCGCGGATTACCGACTTCTCCCTCAGCCGGGTGGGTGGTCCGTCCGGACAGAGCGCTCAGGACATCGCCGACATGCTGGTGACCACCGCGTCCGTGGTCGGGGTGCGCCGGGCGGTGGAGTGCGCCGTGCACGAGGTCTCCGTGGATGCCCTGCAAGAGGCGCTTCCCTACCTGCAGTGGCTGGCATTGCACCGGCGTCTGCGCAGGCAGCTTACGGACAGACAGGTCGCGCT
>JAABVA010000724.1_pt1 | contig 39448 bp, 42 predicted proteins | sample 5560331 | NCBI WGS metagenome assembly JAABVA01 (sample SAMN12812661, study PRJNA571458) | rock metagenome | isolation source: Antarctica rocks | place: Antarctica: Victoria Land, Mt New Zealand sud | collected 2016-01-07 | reverse complement strand
CATCCAGTTGGGTCTCCTCCGGCGTTGCTTTACGCCTAACCTTCAGGGAAACCACCCCGCTACGTTGCACGTCGAAGCTGATCAAATAGCGATCAAAAAACGCGATCAGATAATCCTCAAAGTGACACCTTCGGGAGCCAGGCTTTTAAGCTGGGTGAGATCCGGCTTGCCGCTGCGATTTCGCCGACGGTTCGAAGATGGCATGGCACAGGCGGCAATGTCCGCTTTCGGGGAGTTGGCCGAGGCCGGGGAATGTCCGGCATGGGCGCAAATCAGCCGTGGACGGCGCGGCCGTTCTACGTCCGATTCCCACCCGAGTCGGTCAATATACAGAGCACTAAACAGCCTGCGCCGTCTCCCACCCGTACTCCGCCAGTCCACGAAACTTCCCGCCAGCCTCCTGCCCCCGCGAATCTGCGGCGTTGCCGTCCAAAGCGCGCCGATATACGCCAGCAGCGATGGCCGCCCACCGAAACAACGAAAACGCAACAAAAAATTCCATGTCCGGCGCCTCAACCCGCCCAGTCCGCCGGAAATAGCCCTGCAAATACTCCGCCTCGCTCGGCAGCCCCGGCACCTCCAGCCCCTTGATCCCCTGCAAATCCGGCGGCAACCGCCAAGCCAGGCAGCTATACGCCAAATCCGCCAGCGGATGCCCCAAGGTGGCCAGCTCCCAATCCAGCACCGCAACCACCCGCGGCTCCATCGGGTGGATGATCAGGTTGCCCAGCCGGTAGTCCCCATGCGCGATCGTCGTCTCGTCCGGCACCGGCGCGTGGGCCACCAGCCACTCCGTCAGCCGCTCCATCGCCGGCACGTCGTCGACCCGCGCCGCCGCATACTGCTTCGACCAGCGGTCAATCTGCCGCGCGATGTAGTGCTCCGGCCGCCCGAACCCCTCGAGACCGGCCGCCCGCCAGTCGGCGCCGTGCAGCCGGGCCAACACGCGTCCCATGTCGTCATAGATCGCAGCCCGATCGGCGGGGCCGAGGCTGGGCAGGGTGCGGTCGGCAAATACGCGCCCTTCCTGGTAATCCATAACGAAGAACGTCGTGCCGATGATGCTCTCGTCCGTGCATAGCAGATGCACCCCGGGGACCGGCACGCCGCTGTCCCGCAACGCGCCCAGGATGCGATACTCGCGGTCGACAGCGTGCGCCGAAGGCAGCAACTTGCCCGGCGGTTTTTTCCGCAGCACATACTGCCCGCCGGTGGTGCCCAGATGATAAGTCGGATTGGACTGGCCGCCCTGGAACTGCCTTACTACGCACGGACCCGCAAACCCGGGCAGGTGCCCGGCCAGATATCGCGCCAAAGCCGCCTCGTCGAACCGGTGGTTCGGCAACACCGGGACCAACACCGGTGCGCCGTCCACCGGCTCAGCCGCTGCCATCATGCGTTCGGACGCTCCGGCTTGTACTTGGCCAGCTCCAGCCGCCCAAGCTGGTGGCGGTGCACCTCGTCCGGCCCATCCACGATCCGCAGGGTGCGGGCGATCTTGTACATCCCCGCCAGCGCGAAATCCTCCGTCACCCCGCCTCCGCCATGCGCCTGGATCGCCCAGTCGATCACCTGGCACGCCATGGCCGGGACAGCGACCTTGATCTCGGCGATCTCGCGCTTGGCCGCCTTGTTGCCGACCTCGTCCATGCGCCAGGCCGCGTACAGCACCAGCAGCCGCGACTGGTCGATCTTGATGCGGGACTCGGCGATGCGCTCGATCATGACGCCCTGGTCGGCGAGCGGCTTGCCGAATGCCCGCCGGCCCAGCACGCGCTTACAGGTCATCTCCAGCGCGCGCTCCGCCATGCCGATCGCCCGCATGCAGTGGTGGATGCGGCCCGGTCCGAGCCGCCCCTGGGCGATCTCGAAGCCGCGGCCCTCGCCGAGCAGCACGTTCGCAGCCGGCACCCGCACGTTCTCAAACAGGATCTCGGCATGGCCATGCGGCGCATCGTCGTAGCCAAACACCGGCAGGTGACGCAGCACCTGAACGCCGGGCGTGTCGCGCGGCACCAGCACCATGCTCTGCTGGCGGTGCCGGTCGGCGCTGTCGGGATCGGTCTTGCCCATCACGATCAGAATCTTGCAACGTGGGTCGTTGGCGCCCGACGACCACCACTTGCGCCCGTTGATGACGTAGTCGTCTGCGTCGCGCTCGATCCGGCACTGGATGTTGGTGGCGTCCGACGACGCGACCTCCGGCTCCGTCATGCAGAACGCCGAGCGGATCGCGCCGTCCAGCAACGGCTCCAGCCACTCGTGCTTCTGCACCTCGGTGCCATAGCGGTCGATCGTCTCCATGTTCCCCGTGTCGGGGGCGGAGCAGTTGAACACCTCCGACGACCAGGCGATGCTGCCCATGATCTCGGCCAGCGGCGCGTATTCCAGGTTGGTCAGCCCGGCACCCCGGTCGGAGTGCGGCAGGAACAGGTTCCACAGGTCCGCCTTCCGCGCGGTCGCCTTCAACCGCTCGACAACCGGCACGGGCTGCCAGCGGTCGGCGCCCGAGTGCTCGGCGATGTACGTCGCCTCGTTCGGATAGACATGGGTTTCCATGAACGCCTGCAGCCGCCGTTGCAGATCCTGGACCTTCGCCGAGTGCTCAAAGTTCAAAGCGTCTTCCTCCTTGCGTCCTGCATGCGGTTTTCACTGATCCTAGGCCCGGTCGCCTACCCGCCGCAACGTAGGGCCGGCAGCTTTCCGGCTCCGTCCCTATCCGATATGGTCTGGACCAAGAAAATCCCATGGGGGAGGTCATGGCCGACATCCGCTGGACTCGCCGGGCCGCACTGGCCGGGACAGCCGCCCTGCTTGCACAGCCCGGCCTCGCACAGGCGCCAGTGGCGCTCAGTATCATCGACGTGGCTGGCAACTTGCAGCTCACCAAGCCCGGCATCGAGCGGTTCCGCGTCGAGAACCCGGGCCTCGTATCCCGCATCGTCTATGGCCAGGCGCCCTCGCCGGAGCTGCCGGGCAAGCTGAAAGCGCAGCAGCAGGCGGGCCGGGTGGATATCGACCTGGTGCTGACCGGACCCGGCGGGCTGTCCGACGGCGTGGTGCAGGGGCTGTGGACCCAAGTGCTGCCGGACCATGCCGAGGCCTTGCCGGACCTCGAACGGCTGTTCCATCCAGGCGCGTGGATGATGCAGCAGAACTTCGGCAAGGGGCAGGGTATCGCCGTCGCCTACTCGCCGTCCGGGCCGCTGTTCGAGTATGCGCCGGAGCGGGTGCCGGCCCCGCCCCGAACCGCGGCGGACCTGCTGGGCTGGGCGCGGGCGCACCCGAACCGCTTCTTCTACGCCCGGCCCTACAACTCCGGCCCCGGCTGGACCTTCCTGCAGGGGCTGCCGTATCTGATGGGGGACGCCGACCCCAAGGACCCCATGCGCGGCTGGGACAAGAGCTGGGCCTTCCTCGACGCGCTCGGCGACACCATCGACTACTACCCCAGCGGGACGGCGGCCATGATGAAGGAGCTTGGCGATGGCACTCGCGACATGGTCGTGTCCACCTGCGGCTGGGACATCAACCCGCGCGTGCTGGGCATCGTGCCGAAGGAGGCGGCGGTGTTCATGCTCGAGGGCACGCATTGGGTGCCGGACACGCAGTTCATGTGCATCCCGAAGGGGGTGTAGCCGGAGAAGCTCGCGGTCCTGCTGCGGCTGATGGCGTTCATGCTGCAGCCCGCGCAACAGGCGGGGACCTACGACCGCGGCTACTTCTATCCCGGCCCCGTCGTGGCCAACGCGCCGCTGTCGATGGCGTCGGACGAGAGCCGGCAGGTGCTCAACGAGTTCGGCCGGCCCATCTATGACAAGTGGATCGCCGATGTGCCGGCCGAGACGCCGCTCACGCCCGACCGCCTCGTCCAGGCGTTCCGGCGCTGGGACGAGCAGATCGGCGCGAAGAAGCCGCGGTAGGCGCCATGCAGCGCTTCGTCGTCGTCGGGCTGGACCACCGCCACGTTTACGACCTGACCCAGGGATTGCTGGACGCCGGCCTGGGCTGCGCGGGTTACTGGACCGGGACGTCGGACCCGCGCGTGCTGCAGGGCTTCCGCGAGCGCTTCCCACAGCTCCAGGCCGTCGACGACCGGGCAGCGCTGATGCGCGACCGCTCGGCCGGCATCCTGGTGTGCGCCGCCATCCCGCGCGACCGTGCCGGCGTCGCCATTGAGGCGATGCAGCACGGCAAGGACGTGCTGATGGACAAGCCCGGCGTCACCACCTCTGCCGACCTCGCCGCCCTGCAGCATGCCGTCGCAACGACGGGCCGGATTTTCTCCGTCTGCTTCTCCGAGCGGTTTCTGGCACCGTCGACGACCGTGGCGCTGCGGCTGATCCGCGCGGGCGAGATCGGCCGGGTGGTGCATACCGCCGGCTTCGGGCCGCACCGGCTGAACCGTGCGCTCCGCCCGGCCTGGTTCTTCGACCCCGCGGCCTATGGCGGCATCCTGTGCGACATCGCCACGCACCAGATCGACCAGTTCCTGGCCTTCACCGGGTCGGACGATGCCCAGATTGTCACCAGCACGGTCGGCCTGTTCGACGATCCGCGCGCGCCGGGGTTCGAGAACTTCGGCGAGATCGTGCTGCGCAGCGCAACGGCGTCCGGCTACTGCCGGGTGGACTGGTTCACGCCGGACAGGCTGCCGACCTGGGGCGACGGGCGCCTGACGGTTGTCGGCACCGAGGGCACGATCGAGCTGCGGAAATACCTGGATATCGAGGGCCGGCCTGGCGCCGACCACCTGTTTCTGTCCAACCGCGCCGACACGCGCTACATCGATTGCAGCAAGGAGCCATTACGTTATTTTGCCGAATTCGCCCGGGATTGCCAGGCCCGGACGGAGACGGCGATGCCGCAAAGTCATGTCTTCACCGTATGCCGCCTGGCGCTAGCAGCGCAGGCCGGCGCCGTGCGGATCGCGTTGCCGGGCGGGGTGCCGCGCTGAGCTTGCTGGTCCTAGCTCCCGCTTTTGCCTGAGCCGCTGTCGCCGGGCGGCCGGAAGAATCGGCCCACGACGTCCTTGAGCTGGTCCGGCGTCTGCGGCACAAGCGACATCCAGGACCGCAGCATCGAGTCCGGCGAGAACCGCTCGACCGCCTCGGTCATCTGCGCCTCGATCCGGCCCATGATGGCCGACTGCATCGGCTTCAGGTCGGGCAGGCCCATGAACTGGCGCGCCTCGTCCGGAGTGCAGTCGACCTCAATGGTAATCTTCATCGTATTGCCTCTCTCATGCCGGGCCGTCGTGGATGCGCCCGCGACCGATCCTAGCAAAGTTCCCGCGGCGGTGACCAGTTCTCGTTCCCAAGTTGCGCCGCGCACTACAAGCCCAACCGGCCCAGCCCCGGCAGCTTGATGGCCGGTTGCCGGATGTCCAGCCCGGCCACCCCGCCCAGGATGTTGAGCTCGATCCCCTCGACCCAGCCTACCGTCAGCCCGACATAGCCCGCGAGCGTCAGCCGCAGCCCGGTGCCGGACGGCGTGCGGCGCAGCCAGTAGCCGTCATAGGGATAATCCTTGCCGATCGCCGTCGGCGGCAGGTTGGCGCGCATCTCCGGCACCGCGTCCATCACGGCGGTGACGAAGGTATTTGAGTTCGGGCCGGGCCAGGCGCGGTAGTCGCCCTGGTTGCGGAACGCATAGGCCTTGATCGCCACCTGCATGCGCGGGATCAAGGCCGTCGCCGCCTCGCCGTCGGCGGCGAACACCAGCAGCGGCATCCGGCCGAACCAGCGCCCGTCCGCCTCGAAGCCGTTCACCCGGATCGGGTCGCCCCAAGCGGTATAGTCGTAGCGGGTGTAGGCGCTGTCGTTCTCCGGCTTGAACACGATCCAGCAATGCGACGCGAAAATGCCGCGCCAGAGCACCGTCTGTGCTGCGAAGATGCGCACGACCGCCGCCGGGTGCGCGGCAGCCGGAGGCAGCAGCCCGGCGCTGGAGCGGTCCGCGGTCCGCCACCCCTCGCTGGCGCCGCCCAGGCGGTAGCGTACGGCAGAGATGCAGAGCGGAAGCACGAACAGGACGACGAACAGCAGCAGACAGGTTTTCAGTAGCGCGGGCACATACCTTAGATGCGGTGCCGATACGGGAGGCACAACCCTGCATGCCTCCTGCATTGTTCCAGGCTAGGTGATGCGTGAAACTGGCCGGATCGCGCCGAGCGTAGCTAGCCCGGACAGCCGGTCCATGCCCTCGGCGGTGATCGGGTCGTGAACCACGAACAGATAGGACGCGGCCGAGGCAACCCCGATAACCGCGCCCACCATCAGCGCCAGGACGAACGATCCGGTCGACTGCACGATCAGCCCGGTGACGGTGGGTGCCAGCGCGCCGCCCAGGTAGCCGCCGAAGTTCTGCATCGCGCCGATCGACGCCGTGCAGTTCGTGGGCGCCGCCACGGAGCTGAGCGCCCAAGCGCAGGTGCTGGTGCTGGTGCTGGTGCTGGTGCTGGTGGCATAGACTAGGAACAACGACGCAGAGATGAATGCGACTGCGACGACGTTGCTGGTGACGTAGGCCGCCGCCAGCGTGCAGGCAGAGGTGCCGAGCAGCGCGATCGCGGCCGGGTATTTGCGGCTGTTGATAGGGGACACCCCGCGGTGGACCAGCACATCGGCCAAATAGCCGCCCAGCACGCCGCCGAACACACCGCAGGCGAACGGAACGGCGGCGGCGATGCCGGTCGCCTTGACGCTCAGGTGTCGCTCGATCTCGAGGTAGCCCGGCAGCCAGGCGGCGTAGATCCAGGTGAGGTAGATGCAGCCAAAATAGCCCATTATCATGCCCCACGTCGTCCGGAAGCGGAACAGCAGCTTCCACTCGCGGAACGTCAGCTCCGTCCGCTGGCCCGGCGGGTCGCCCGGTTGAAGCTCTGCACCATCCCACCGAGGAGCTGGGCGATCGACCAGAGCGAGAGCCCGATCGTCAGCAGCCGCCGCGGCCCGAGCTTGTCCACCATGGCGCCGGTCGGAAGCTGGGAGAACGCGTAGGACCACAGGAATGCCGACAGCAGGTAGCCCATCTGCGAGATGGAGAGGCCCAGCTCCTGCCGGATCAATGGATTGGCCACCGCCAAGGTCGCGCGGTCGATGTAGTTGACGGCGTCGGCCACCACCAGCATGGCGAGCGCCTGCGTTGGATCGACTTGATCTTTGGCGTGGCCGCGATCGTGGCTGACATTGCAGCGAACCTCCCTGATTTTATTGGGAAGGAACCTCGACGCCAGTCGGGCTGCATGGCGAGTGCCTTTCGGCGTTTTGCCGTGCGGGAATGCGGCGTGGCCGTCGGCTCCGGCGCCGCTTGCCAGGGCCGTGGTTCGGCTGGACAATCGGCCGCAATAAACCAAGGAAACGCCATGGACCGCCGCAACCTGATCGCAGGCTCGGGCCTCGCCGGGCTGACACTCGCCGGCCTTACCCAGCCGGCCGCCGCCCAAAGCGGCGCCACCACGCTCGACCGCATCCTGAAGGAGCGCGTGGTCCGCATCGCCTGCGACACCAGCTCGCCCCCGTTCGGCATCATCGGCGCGGACGGCAAGCCGGACGGGGTCGAGGTTGCCTGCTGCCGGCAGCTCGCCAAGGACCTGGGCGTGGAGCTCGACCTCGTGCAGGTGGTGTCGACCCAGCGCATCCCCTCGTTGCTCGCCGGGCGCTGCGACATAACGCTGTCGTCCATCTCGATCACCTTCGACCGGGCCAAGACGGTGGCGTTCTGCAATCCGAACGGCGCGCTGGCGATCGTGGTGTTCGGCCCGAAAAAGACCGCGATCACCAAGGCCGAGGAGATGGCCGGCAAGCGCATCGGCATCACCCGCGCGACTCTCGAGGAGGCGACGGTGCCGAAGGTGACTCCGCCGGGCGCCCGCATCGTGTGGTTCGACGACATCAGCGCCACGATCCAGGCGATGCTGTCGGGCCAGGTCGACGCGATCGCCATGACCGAGTTCGCCATGAACTCCGTCATCGCCCGCAATCCGGGCGCCGGGATCGAGACCAAGTTCCTCGTCACCCGCGCGTTCTACGCGCCGATCGTGCGGCACGCCGACGTGGAGCTGCGCGCCTGGATCAACACTTGGGTGTTCCTGAACGCGCGCAACGGCGTGCTGGCGGAGATGTATAAACGCTACACCAACGTGGACCTGCCGGAGCTGCCGACCCTCTAGGCCCACCCCGTGCACTATGTCTTCCAGTTCGGCGTCGTCCGGGACAACTGGCCGGCCTTGGCTGAGGGCGCGCTGGCAACCTTGTGGATGTCGGTGGCGGCCCTGGCGCTCGGCCTGCTGATCGCGGTCGGCTGTACCTTCGCGGCGGGATCGCGGCTTCGCATCCTGCGCGCCGGAGTGCGCGGCTACATCGAGGTGATCCGCAACACGCCGCTGCTGGTGCAGCTGTTCATCGTTTATTTCTCGCTGCCGTCGCTGGGCATTCGGCTCGACGCGGACGAGGCTGCCGTGCTGGGCCTGGCGCTCAACTTCGGCGGCTATGCGACCGAGATCCTGCGGTCGGGGATCGAGGCGGTGCCGCGCGGCCAGGTGGAGGCGGCAACGGCGCTGGGCCTCGGGCGCCTGCGCATCTTCCGGCATGTCGTGCTCTTCCCGGCCATCCGGGTCAGCTATCCCGGCCTGGCCGCGCAGTTCATCCTGATCCTGCTGGGCTCGTCGGTCGTGTCGGCGATCTCGGCGGAGGAGCTGACGTCGACGGTGAACTCGCTGCAGTCCACCACGTTCCGCAGCTTCGAGTTCTACTTCGCCGCCACGTTGATCTATCTGGGCATGGCGGCTTCGGCCCGGCTGCTGCTGGATGCGGTTTATTGGGCCGGGTTCACCCGCGGGCGGCCCGGCCTCGGCGGCGGACGGGCATGAAGCCTGGCGGGGCCTGGGCATGAGCCGCGACTTCGGGCCGGCCGAGTTCGTCTTTCTGCTTGCGGCGCTGCGCTGGACCGTGGCGCTGACATTGGTGGCGTTCGTGGGCGGCGGGATCGGCGGGTTCGTGGTCGCGATGATGCGGGTGTCGCGGCTAGGGGCGGTGCGCGCCGTAGCGACGCTTTACGTGACGCTGCTGCAGGGCACGCCGCTGCTGATGCAGCTATTCCTCGCGTTCTATGGCCTGGCGGTGCTGACCGGGGTGCGGCTCGACGCCTGGCCGGCGGTGGCGCTGGCTTTTACGCTTTATGCGGCGGCATTCCTGGGTGACATCTGGCGCGGCACAATCGAGGCGGTCCCGGTCCAGCAGTGGGAGGCCGCGACCGCATTGGCGTTGCCACGCTGGCAGGTGATGCGGCGTGTGATCCTGCCGCAGGCGGCTCGCATCGCCATCCCGCCCACGGTTGGTTTTCTGGTGCAGTTGATCAAGAACACCTCGGTCGCGGCGATCGTGGGGTTTGTGGAATTGACGCGCGCCGGGCAGTTGATGGTGAACGTGACGTATCAGCCGATGGTGGTCTATCCGCTGGTGGCGGCGCTGTACTTCTTGGTGTGCTGGCCGATCTCGTTGGCGGCTGGGCGGCTGGAGGCGGGGTTGGATCGGCGGGGGAGTCGGGTTTGACACGAACAATGAACATATTTAAGGGTTGTAGAAATTATTATACCTAAGTCGAATACTAAGACTTCAAGTAAATCGCAATCTTTACAGATAGGAAAGTTTGTTCGAAATGGTCATCACAGCTATTGATTCAGATTAACGTTCTTGGTAACTGTTCTCAAAGGAGTCAGCCCATTATAATGACTATTCAAAGTTACACTAAATCTAAATGATGTACCTAAGTTAGTGCCATTGTTTTCGTAGCCCGTCAGCAAGGGGTTACCTGGCGAAAGGCCTACAACGGCTGCCAGACTTCTATGATCTCGCCCCTTCAGCTTAAGTGATTTTTCTATACTCTTCTCAAGTTGATTTGGAATGTAATCTAATGACAGACTCGAGGATACGACAAGTATTCCTGGATGATGACGATTGATTTGTCCGCTAGATCGCTTTATATGCGCTTTCACGGCTTTTTCGATTTGCTCTGGCCCAATATCATTTTTCTCGCTCCATTGCAAAGCTTCAGGCGCTTTAATCTCAATAAATAATTTCTTGTTTTCAGTTGCTGTCCCTCTTAGGTAAAGATCTGGATTCGGTCTCCCTTGCTTATCCTCCAAGGAAAGTCCAACGCGATTCCCAGCATGATATAAATACGAAGCAACGATAAACTGAGATGCCGTGTGTAGAAATGATTTCGGCTTTCCTAAACTCTTCGCGACGATTTGGAAACGAGGATGATGTTGCCACGTCCCTAAAACATGATCAAACATGACAATCCACATCAGGGCAGTGGCCGTGTCCTGGCGTCGTGCATCGAGCACCTTGGCCTTCAAACAAAGTTCTAGGTGAACAATGGACCATGCGAATGGATAGGTAGCGGCACAAGCATTCCCCGCCTTCTCAACGATCCTACGTTGCGAAGAAAAGACCCCTCCCACAATCTCGTCGTACTTTGCTGTTAAATCCTTCAGGCCCTCTTCCGAAAGATTTAATGGGGACTTGTATTTTCTTGGAGCGGTGCATTCAAATTCACGCGCAATCTCTGCATCACATGTCAGGATTACTCCTGATCTAGAGAGAACTGTTCCCTCTAAAAGGAATTTCCCGCTCTTACCTAAGGACACCGTTGATGCAGCGAATATCTCACCTGCAGATAAATTCGGGGTCCAAGTAATTTCGCCGCATTTGTAACATTTTATACCGACCGTAACATAGTCGTCTTTGTCGAAATGCTCTATAAGGACATGACTACATCTCCAACATTCGAGCTGTTCACCAGTCACAATCTCCCCGCGAAAAGCTGGAGCCCCACTTCCTTGGATGCAATATGGCAAACCTTCGGTCAGGGCTAGATCGCGAACTAGGGCATCAATCATAGCTGGATCATATACACTTTTTTATCTGGTCCCCATTTAAGCTTTTGCAGATAAAGTGAGTGCCGGTGCCCCCATAACAAGCAGCATCCGCTGCTCGCCGCCAGGTAGGTTTGTGTGCTCCTGACCTAGCTGTTCGGACAAACGCGAGAAGGTCGTGGTCAACCGGGCCATATTGCATCTCGATCAATTTGGCAGCGGCGGCCTCCGCAATGTACTCGGGCGCGAGAGCATTGGTAGGTCTGGATCGATGCCGTCTCCATCTCATCTGGGTCAGCCTGGCTCCTGCGAGACGCGAAGCTCCACGCCAGCCTGCTTTTGCAAATAGCCGATGATGCTGAAGAGGTTGCGCGCCTGCGGATTACCGCGTGGGCCGAACATGCGGATCAGGCTCTTGGCCTGCGTGCCGGTTGCCTCCCCCAGCTTCTCGAAGCCAACCGTCGCCTTGATATAGTCGCGCAGGATCGCCTTTCCGGTGTCCACGTCGCCGGTCAGCATAATGTCAATCCCCTCACGCAACAGCGCCGCGCCGAAAGCGGGGTCGCTGGCGACCCGCTTCTGCACCAGCTCCTTGAAACTCCGCGTCAGTGCCACTTTTCGCCTCCACTCATCACGCCTGCGGCCGTCGCCGCTTGTAGTCTGCCCACAGCGCCTTGGCCGTCTCGATGTCGCGCTGTTGGCGTTTTTTGGTACCGCCCGTCAGCAGGATCACCAGCACCGCGCCGTCGCGCCCGAAATACACCCGGTATCCCGGTCCCCAATCGATCCGAAATTCAAGCACGCCCTCACCAACCACTTTGACGTTGGAGACGTTGCCCGCTTCGAGCCGCACGAGAGCCACGGACACCTTCGCACCAGCTGTCGCATCCAGGCCGGAAAACCATTTTTCAAACGGGCTTTGGCCGTCATCAGCGAGGTAGTAGCGCAGCTCAACCACGCCAGAAGGTAACACAAGAGTTACCTTCTATCAAGAACAGTCATATGCTGGGATCATTGGTGTTAGACGCCATACTAAACCGAGCAATATCGCTCCTTCACCGCCTCTTCCGCCAGCATCGCCCGCGCATCAGCCGCATGCACGACCATTCCCTGGTCCAGCACATACGCGCGGTCCGCAATACCCAGCGCAAGCTCCACGTTCTGTTCCACCAGCAAGATGGTCGTGCCCTCGTCCCGCAGTCGCGTGAACAAAGCGAACATCTCATCCACCAGCACCGGCATGATCCCCTCGCTCGGCTCATCCAGCATCAGCAGCACCGGCGACGCCGCCAACGCCCGCGCAATCGCCAGCATCTGCTGCTCGCCGCCCGACAAGGTCGTGGCCTCCTGACCCAACCGCTCCGCCAAACGCGGAAACGTCTCGGCCAGCCGGGCCACGATGCGCGCCTCCTTCCGCCGATGCGGACTTGCGAGCAGGCCAAGTGTCAGGTTTTCCCGCACCGTAAGCCCCGGCACGATCCGCCGCTCCTCCGGCACGTAGGCGAGGCCCATGCGATACCGCGCATGCGCCGGCAGTCGCAGCAGGTCCCGCCCCTGGAAAGCAACCGTCCCCCGCACCCGGCGCAACAAGCCCATCACCGACTTAAGCGTCGTCGTCTTGCCTGCCCCATTGCGGCCAACCAAGCAGACCACCTCGCCCCGGCGCACCTCCAGGTTCACGCCCTGCAGCACATGGCTCGCGCCATACCAGGCGTGCAGGCCGCCAATCTCGAGCATCGTTGCGTCCTCCGTCAGCGGCATCAATGCGCCCGCTGCCCCAGATACACCCGCCGCACGTCGTCGTTGGCACGAATGTCGTCCGGCGTGCCCTCGGCCAGCAGCTCGCCGTGGTGCAGCACCAGCAGGCGCTGCGATACGCCCATCACCAGCTTCATCTTGTGCTCGACCAGGATCACCGTCCGATCCTCCGCCAGCCGCAGGATCAGGTCCATGATCGTGCGGGTCTCCTCGGGGCTCATGCCGGCCGTCGGCTCGTCCAACAGCAACAGGCGCGGACGGGACGCCAGCGCCATCGCGATCTCCAGCGCCCGCTGCTCGCCATGCGCCAAGGTCGCGGCACCAGAGGCCGCCCGATGCTGCAGCCCAACGGTCGCCAACAGCGCGTGCGCCTGATCGACCAACGCCGTGAGCCGCGCCCGCGGACGCCAGGGGTCGAGCCGTGCCACCAGTCCCTGCGCCGACACCCGCACGTTCTCCAGCGCAGTCAACGCCGGGAACACATTGGTGATCTGAAAAGACTTGGCGATCCCGAGCCCTGCGAACCGGTGCTGCGGCGTGCCGGTGATGCTGCGGCCCTCGAACAGGACCTGCCCGGCGCTAGGCGGGAACGCGCCGGAAATCAGGTTGAAGAACGTGCTCTTGCCCGCCCCGTTCGGCCCGATGACGCTCGTCAGCGCACCCGCCCGGAAGCCGACCGATACGTCCTTCAACGCAGTGAACGCGCCGAACCGCTTGGTCAGCCCCCGAGTTTCCAGAATGGGTGCCTCAAGGGTCACAACCGGCTCCGATCGAGCAGCGTGCCCCAGACGCCGCGCGGGAAGAACAACACGCACGCCATGAACAGCGCGCCGACCAGCAACGGCCAGTGTTCCGTCCACGCCGACACCTGCGTCTCGATCCCCACCAGCAGCGCAGCACCCACGAACGGCCCGAAGAACGTGCCGGCGCCGCCCAGGAGAGTCATCATCACCGCCTGGCCCGACACCTGCAGGTCCATCGCTTCGATCGGCACGATGCCGAGCTTCAGCGCATACAGCGCCCCCGCCAGCCCGGTGAACGCGCCCGATAGAGTAAACCCCTGCAGCCGCACCAGGGTCACGTTGAACCCACAGGCGCGGGCGCGGCCCTCGTTCTCCCGCACTGCCTCCATCGCGGCGCCGAACGGGGAGGCCAGGATGCGGGCCAGCGCGAACAGCGCGGCGACGGCGAAGGCGGCCACGATGTAGTAGCGGGTGAGCGGATCGAGGAAGTCGAGCGTGACGCCAGCCATGAAACCGGGAAGCCGGATGGCGCCGAGGTTGACGCCGCGCAGCCCATTCTCCCCACCGGTCCAGGCGGTCGCCTGGTAGGCCAGGAAATAGGCGCATTGCGACAGCGCGAGCGTGACCATGGCGAAATAGATGCCCCGCGTGCGGGTGGCGAGCAGCCCCATGGCGAGGGCGACCGCGGTCCCGGCCAGCACGCCTGCGGCGACCGCCGCCCACCAGGGCAGCCCGGTCCGGGTGAGCACGATCCCGCAGGCATAGGCGCCGCCGCCGAACAGCGCCGCATGGCCGAAACTGAGCAGGCCGAGATAACCGTAAACCAAGTTGAACCCCAGGGCATACAAGCCCCAGACCAGCATGTCGGTCGCGAGCGCCGGATAGGGGGCCAGCGCGGGCAAGGCGAGTAAGAAAAGCGATGCCGCCAACGCGGGATGCCGCCGCAGCCAGCCCGGCGCCACTTGCCGCAGCGAGAGCGCGGCGCTCACCCCGCCCCGCTTATCCAACTCGGCCGAACAGCCCGCGCGGACGCACCAGCAGCACGAGCGCCATCAGCGCATACATCGACACCTTCGCCATCTCCGGCGCGAACAGGCTCGTCATGCTGACGACGACGCCGATCAGCAGCCCGGCCACCGCCGCTCCGGCGAGCGACCCCATGCCGCCGACCACCGTGACCACGAACGCCTCGGCCAGCACGGACGCGCCCATCTCAGGGCTGACGCCCTGCAGCGGCGCCGCCAGCAGCCCCGCCAGCCCGGCGATGGCAGCGCCCAGCCCGAACACCAGCAGCGACACCAGCGAGACGTTAATCCCGAGCACCCGCACGATCTGCGGATCCCTGGCGCCCGCCCGGATAATCAGCCCGACGCGCGTCCGCTCGATCAACAGCCAAAGCGCCAACATGACCAAGGCCGCGACGCCGATGACGAACAGCCGATACAATGGAAAATAGCCGATGCCGATGTCGACGGCGCCCTGCAGCGCCTCCGGCGTGTCGAACGGCAGGCTCTGCTTGCCCCAGGCCAGCCGGACCAGCTCGACCATGACGTAGGACAGCCCGAAGGTCAGCAGCAGCGGGTCGTCCGGTCCCCGCCCCTGCAACGGACGCAGCAGCACGCGCTCCACCGCAAGGCCGCCCAGCCCGACAAGCAGCGGTACGCCGACCAGGCACGCCCAGAACTGGCCGGTCAGCCCGAACAGGAACAGCCCGGCATAGGCGCCGACCATGAAGAACGCCCCATGCGCGAAGTTCACCACGCCGAGCAGCCCGAAGATCAACGACAGCCCCGTCGCCAGCAGCACATACACCGTGCCCAGCGCCAGTCCCGTGAAGGCCTGCAGCGCCAACAAGCTCAGCGGGTATTCATCCATGCCTAGGCGTGGCCGAGATCGGCGCAGCTCCGCAGCATTGCCTCGTCTGGCCCCTCGCTGCCCACGATGTCGAACACGTCGGCGTCGCCGGCGGCCGGCTTGTCCTTGCTTTGGATGATCAGCACGGACTGCACGCTCTGATGGTCGCAGGCGCGGTAGTACTGCGGTCCCTTGTAGGCGTCGTATTTCAGCGCGGCGAGCGCATCCACCACTTTTTCAGTGTCCACGACCCCCGCGGCGCGGACGGCAGCCAGTACCGTGGTGATGCCAGCGTAGCCCAGGGCGCCATAGTCGGACGGGGTGCGGCCGGCATTAAACTTGCGGAACCCATCGTTGAACGCACGCGCGCTCGGCACGGTGTCCTCCAGCTTCCAATAGTACGACGTGCCCCCGACCACGCCGGCGAAGGCTTCGGCGCCGCCGCCGATCCGGGCGGTGTAGAGCAGCACCGGCGCGACCAGCCGCGTGGTGCGTTTCAGTCCGAAGTCATTGGCCTGCTTGACCGAGATTTGCTGGTCCCGGCCGAAGTTGCACAAACAGAGCACGTCCGGCTTCAAAGCCTGAATGCGCGGGAGGAAGGCGCTGTAGTCGGTGGCGCCGATCGGATGGCGGATGTCGGCCACGACCTCGATCCCGAGCGGCTTCCCCGCGTCCATAAAGCCCCGAACCATCTCTTGCCCATAGGCGTAGTCGGCGGCGAGGAAGGCGACCCGCTTGCCGAACTTGGGGAAGGCGTAGCGTGCGACGGCGCCGGCCGTCATGTGCGGGTTCAGCGCCTCGTGGAAGGTGTAGCGGCTGAAGTCCAGCGCCTCGTTGATGGCGTCCGACTGGCTGATGCTGTTGAACAGCACGCGGCGCTGCCGGGTCACGTTGTTTACGGCGAGCTGCACTGCCGCCGACAGGCCGCCGACGATGAAGTCGACCTTGTCTTTCTCGATCAGCTCGAGCGTGCGGGTCGCGGCCTCGCCGGGGTTTAGCCGGTCGTCGCGCACCAGCAGCTCGGCCGTGCGGCCATTGAGGCCGTCCTTCTCGTTGAACAGCAGGATGGCGAGCTGCGCCGCCCGCACCTGGTCCTGCGCCTCCGCCCCGAATGCGCCGGTGAGCGGGGTCGGGAAGCCGATGCGGATCGGCGCCGTTTGGGCGCGGAGCGACAGCATGGGCGTAGCGAGCGCCGCACCGGCAATGGCCATGCGGCGGGTGATCGTGCGGGTCATGACGTCCTCCGATATGCACCGCTCCGGCGCCGTTCAGAGGACGATACGCGGGTCAGGCCAGGGGCACCACCCTCGGGCGCGGACGCAGGTCGAGGCCAGAGTACAGCTCGCTCAATGACAGATCGAGGCCAATCGTGCCGAACGGCAGGACGGCATCAAGGCCGGTCAGGACCGTTTGCATCCAGGACCGGTCCGCAGATCGCGACCAGAAGATGACCGAGGGCTCGTCGGGATCGACAAGCACGATCTGCTCCATGCTCGCCACGTGCTTGTACTCGTCAAGTTTTCCAACCTGGTGGTAGTGGGTGTTTTTGCGATAGAACGAGCTGGTCCATCATAGGACCTCGTCATTGCGAGGAGCGCTTGCGACGCGGCAATCCAGGGTTCCCAGCGCAAACCTTGCCCCGTACGGCTCTGGATTGCCGCGCCGAAGCCGGCTCGCAATAACGGCTGACAATCTTGGTCAAACTGACCCACTACCAACCTGGTCCAGCGTTCGGGTGGAACGCGACAGCACCTCGATGACGATGCGCGGCGAGGTCGCCCTCGATCAACTCGTAGCGGTCCTGCTGGCCGCCCTGCCATTCCCAGAACTCATCAAGGCTCATCCGGCGGCTGACGGCTTCGCTTATGTCGCCGACGCTAGCACGGTGCCGCTCAGGGCACCTTGCCCAAAGCGCGCAAAATCCGCTCCGGGGTGAACGGCTGCTGCGTCACGCGGGCACCCAACAGTAGCAGCGCATCATTGATTGCATTCATCACAGCCGCCGGCGCGCCCGCAGTGCCAGCCTCGCCCGCGCCCTTGGCGCCCAGGGTGCTGGTCACGGTCGGCGTCTCGATATGCGCGATCACGATATCCGGCATCCCGTCCGCCATCGGCACCAAATAGTCCGCCATGGTGCCGGTCTGCAGCTGTGCGTGCTCGTCGTAAACGCATTCTTCCAGCAGGGCGGCGCCCAGGCCCTGGACGACGCCGCCCCGGATTTGCTCGTCCACCAGCATCGGGTTCAGAATCGTGCCGCAATCCTCCACCACCCAGTGCCGCAGCAAGGTCACGAACCCGGTATCGGGATCGACCTCCACGAGGCTCGCCTGCGCCCCGTTGGTGAAGGCGAAGGGGTAATCGCGCGGCATGTAGTGCCGGGTGGCCATCAGCTCTGGCTGGAAGTCGGGCGGCAGCGTGTCGCCGCGGAAGTAGCCGATGCGCCCCACGTCGTGCAGCGCCATGCGGGGCATGCCGTCCAGGTCCGTGACGTCGCCGCCGCGCAGGTCGAGCATCTCCGCCTGCGTCTGCAGCACTGCGGCGGCGAGCGCCAGGATGTTGGCCTTCAGCGCCCGGGCCGCCAGCAGCGCCGCCTCGCCGCCGCTGCCGGCGCCTCGGCTGGCCCATGTGCCGCCGCCATAGGGCGTGCGCTCGGTATCGCCCGTCACCACGCGAACGCGGTCCAGCGGGATCGACAGCTCGTGCGCCACGACTTGCGCGATGACGGCCTCGGTGCCCTGGCCCTGCTCGGTCACGCTGATGCTGGCCGTCACGCTGCCGCCGGGCTCGAGCCGGATGCTGCAGCCGTCCTGCGCGCTGATGGGCGCGCCGCCGACGCCGTAGAATGCCGGGCCGGGATTGGACAGCTCGACGAAGCACGCGAGGCCGATGCCGCGCAGCACGCCGCGTGCCCGCGCCTCCGCCTGCTCGCGGCGCAGGCGGTCGTAGTCCATGAGCAGCAGCAGCCGTTCGAACGCCGCGAGCAGCGACAGCTTCTCGAACCGCAGCCCGGATGGCGCCGTATGCGGGTAGCAGTCGTCGGCCAGCAGGTTGCGCCGGCGGATTTCAGCCGGGTCGATACCGAGGCGGGCGGCGGCGAGGTCCATCATGCCCTCGGTCACCGCCACAGCGACCGGGTGGCCGACGCCACGATACTGGCAGGTCGGCGTCTTGGTCTGCAGCGCCACCCGCAACCGGGCCTTGTAGGCCGGCAGCCGATACCAGGACCCGGTCAGGTTCACGACCTGGTTGCCCTCAACCGCGGACGTGCGGGGATAGACCGAATACGGCCCGATGCCGGTCAGGTCGTCTATCTCCAGCGCGCGGAGCGTGCCGTCGGGTGCTGTCGCCATACGCGCCTCGACCACGTGGTCCCGCGCGTGGATGTCGGTCAGGAAACTCTCCAGCCGGTCGGCGACGAACTTCACCGGGCGACCCAGCAGGACCGCGCAGGCGCAGGCGGCCATCTCGTCGGGATAGGTGTGCACCTTGATGCCGAAGCTGCCGCCGACGTCGCGGCAGATCACCCGAATTTGCGTTTCCGATAGGCCGAGGTGCTTGGCGAACACCTCCTTCATCATGTGCGGCGCTTGGTGGCTCATCCAGACGGTCAGCGCCTCGTCGCCCGCGCTCCAGTCGGCCAGGATCGCGCGCGGCTCCAGGGTGACGCCGGTGTGCCGGCCGGTGACGAAGCTGTCGGACACCATTATGGTGTCTCCGGCGCCGTCCTCGGCGAACACGGCGTCGGCCCCGCCCACGTCGATGCTCCGCGTGAAGGCGACGTTGTCCCGCAGCTCCGGAAACAGCGGCGGCGCGGACAGAGCGGTGAGCGCGTCCGGCAATGGGGCCAGCTCCTCCCACTCCACCAGGACCAGCGCGGCCGCATCCTCGGCCTCGGCGCGCGTTTCGGCCAGCACAGCGGCCACCGCCTCGCCCTGCCAAGTCGCACGATCCGGCGCCAGCGGATATTGCGGCGCCGATTTCAGCCCGGCGAAGTGCGCCAGCGTTCCCACCCACGGCGTGCAGCGGCCGGCGAGGTCCGCCGCCGTCACCACCCGCACGACGCCCGGCATGGCGCGGGCCGCGGCCGTGTCGATGGTCAGGATGCGGGCGTGGGCATAGGGGCTGCGCACGAACGCCATATGCACGGTGCGCGGCAGCCGCACGTCGTCCACGTATTGGCCCTGCCCGCGCAGCAGGCGCCGCGCGTTCGGCCGCGGCACGCTTCTCCCGATATAGCTGTTGGGCCGGTCCCCGGGGCCAAGCGGCTTGTTCATCGAGTGCGATCCTGCACCACCGCCTCGATCGCATCGACGATGGCCTGGTAGCCGGTGCAGCGGCAGTAGTTCCCGCTCATATGCGCGCGGATCGCCTCGCGGCCCGGCATGGCCTGCTCCTCCAGCAGTTCGTGCGCTGCGATCAGCATCCCGGCGGTGCAGAAGCCACATTGGAGAGCGTTGCGCGTATGGAACGCCTCCTGCAGCGCTGCCAGCGCCCCGGTCTCCGTCATGCCCTCAATCGTCTCGACCACTGTGCCGTCGAGCTGCGCCGCCAGCACCAGGCAGCCGCGCACCGCCTGTCCGTCCACCCGCACGGTGCAGGCGCCGCACACCCCATGCTCGCACCCGGCGTGCGATCCCGTGAGGCCGAGGTCGTCGCGCAGGAAATCGACGAGGTGCGTCCGCGCCTGCACCCGGCGTGAGACAGCGACGCCGTTCACCGTAAGCCGGATCTCGCTGGTCAAGGACAAGGCGGTCATACCGAGAACTCCGCGAGCGCGCGGCCGAGCAGGACGCGCGCGAGGTGCAGCCGGGTGGCCGGCGAAGCGTTGAGGTCGCCGGCCGGGTCGAGGTCGTCCGCCAGCGCCGCCTGCGCTGCCGCCACCCGGCCGGCCCTTGGTCCCGTACACGCAGCCAGGGCGGCGGACCGCGCCTCGACCGGCCCGTCGCCGACCGCCATGAACACGCATCGCAGCGCCTCCGCCCCGCCTTGTCCCAACTTGCCGTGCAGCGCGAGGCCGACCATCGCGTAGTCGCCATGGCGCCGGGCCAGCTCCAGGAACACCGAGCGCTCGCCCGGCTGCTGCACTGGAAACTCGGCAGCCTCCAGCATCTCGTCCGGGCGAAGCGCCGTGGCATACACGCCGCGGAAGAACTCGGCGGCCGGGATGCTGCGGACGCCGGCCGGACCGCGCAGGCGCATGGTGGCGCCCAGGGCCACAGCGCAAGCCGGATATTCCGCCGCCGGGTCGTTGAGCGATAGGCTGCCGCCGATGGTGCCGCGGTTGCGTATGGCAGGATGCGCCACGTGCCGCACCGCCTGGGCCAGCAGGGGCGCATGGACGCGCACAAGGTCCGACCGCGCGATCTCGACGTGGCGCACCAGCGCGCCGATGCTGAGCACGCCATCCGCGACCGCGATGCCCGACAAATCCGGCAAATGCGTGATGTCCACTAGCACGCGCGGTTCCGACAGGCGCAGGTTCAGCGACGCGATCAGGCTCTGCCCGCCTGCCAGGATGCGCGCGTCCTCCCCATGCTCGGACAGCAGCGCGAACAGCTCGTCCTGGCTGCGCGCGCGCAGATATGCGAATGGCGGTGCCTTCAGCGCCGTGTCCCCCGGTTTTGACGAACTTGGCCATCGCCTCCCGCGGCGTCAACGTGCGGCCTTGACGCCCCCGCCAGCGCCCGGGAAGCTGATGGCAACACGGGAGGGCTGCAATCATGGGACTGCAAAGGCTGGACCACTACTCGATCCGCACGCCGCGGCTGGACGAGACGCGGCGTTTCTATGCCGAGATCCTGGACATGCACGAGGGGCCGCGCCCGCCGTTCCCGTTCCCGGGTGCCTGGATGTATAGCGGGGACACTGCGATGGTGCACCTGGTCGGCTATGACCCGGCCGACGCAGAGGGCCTAAAAAGCTATCTCGGCGACAAGGACGTCACGTCCACCGGCACGGGGACCATCGACCATGTCGCGTTCGCCATCACCGGGCTCGACACCACGCTGGCCCGGCTGCGCGCGGCGAACCTGGCATTCCGGGAGCGCACGGTGCCGAACCTCGGGCTGCACCAGGTATTCGTTGAGGACCCGAACGGCGTCACCCTCGAGCTGAACTTCCCCGCGGCGGAGGCGCCCGGCGCCTAGCATGCCCCGCGCCCTGATCGCAGGCGGCTCGCTCGGCGGCCTGTTGGCCGCCAACCTGCTGCTGCGCCAGGGATGGGATGTCGAGGTGTTCGATCGGGTCCCGGTGCGGCTCGATGGCCGCGGCGCCGGGATCGTGACCCATCCGCCGCTGGTCGAGGCGCTGGCCCGCGCCGGCTGCCCGGCCGAGGGCGACGACCTGGGCGTCGCCGTCGCTGGCCGCATTGCCTTCGGGCCAGACGGCGCCGTGCTGGGCCGGCACGCGCTGCCGCAGGTGCTCACGTCCTGGAGCCGACTCTACGCGCTGTTGAGCCAGGCCTGCCCGGACACCGTGATCCGCCGCGGCTGGACGCTGGAACGCTTTGAGCAAGCCCAAGATGGTGTCGTCGCCGAGTTCACGAACGGGCAAACGGCGTCGGGAGACTTGCTGGTCGGCGCCGACGGCATCCGGTCCGCAGTGCGCCGGCAACTCCATCCCGACGTGGCCGCGCAATATGCCGGCTACATCGCCTGGCGCGGCCTGGCGGACGAGTTGGCGCTGTCGCCAGGCACGCACTCCGCGCTGTTCGACCGCTTCGCCTTCAGCCTGCCGGACGGCGAGCAGATGCTGGGCTACCCGATCGCCGGCGACGGGGACGACACGCGCCCGGGCCGGCAGCGCTACAACTTCGTCTGGTATCGGCCAGCCGACGCGGCCCGGTTGCGCGACATGCAGACGGACGACACGGGCCGGCACCATCCCGACGGCGTTCCGCCGGGGCTGATACGCCATGACCTAGTGGCCGCGATGCGGGCGGACGCGAACCGCCTGCTGGGACCGCAGTTCGCCGAGGTGGTGCGCCAGAGCCTGGCGCCGTTCTTCCAGTCCATCTGGGACCTCGCGGTACCGGGCATGGTCGAGGGCCGGGTCGCGCTGCTGGGCGACGCCGCCTTCGTGGCCCGGCCGCACATCGGCATGGGCGTGACCAAGGCCGCGCAGGACGCCATGGTGCTGGCGGACGCGCTAGCTGCCCATGGCAGCATCCCGGCGGCGCTGCTGTCATATGATGCAATCCGCCAGCCCGCGTCCATGGCGGTGGTGCAGCGGGCACGGGCGCTCGGCGCCTACATGGAGGCCCAGGCGCGTTCGGCGGTGGATTGGCCGGCGGCCGACCGTCATCGCACCCCCGCAGCGGTCATGGCGGAGACGGCCTGGATGGACGGCATCAGCCGCGCTTGACCGGCCGAACTCCATGCCCACACAGTGCGCTCCGGCACAGCGGCCCGAATGAGAGGCCATGCCGGGAGACCCTGTCCTGATGCGTCGCCGAGCCCTGCTCACCACCGCGCTCGCCAGCCCCTTGATGGGCGGGCGCAATGCCCAGGCACAGGACGTGTTGCTGCAGGCGGCGCGGCGCGAGGGCAGCCTGACTTGGTTCAACGGCTATATCGGCGACACCGTGGCGCAGGACATGGTCGGCCGCTTCGAGAGGTCCCATCCAGGTATCCGGATCATCACCATCCGGTCGACCTCGCAGGTCGCTTTCCAGCGGCTGCGGCAGGACCAGCAGGCCGGGCTGCACAACTGTGACGTCTATAGCAGCAGCGACATCTCGCATTTCGACGACCTGGCGCACGAGAGGCGGCTGCTGGCCCATGCCCCCGCAATGGCCGCCAGGATCGACCCAGCGCTGCAGGGCAAGCAGCTCTATGTCGAGGGCCAATACTACCCGGTCCTCATCTCGATGATGGCGCTGGCCTACAATAGCAGGCTCGTCAGCGCCGCCGACGCGTCAAAGCAATGGCAGGACCTGCTGGACCCGCGCTGGAAGAACAAGCTGGCGGTGGGTCACCCGGGCTTCAGCGGCTATGCCGGCACCTGGGCGCTGCTGATGCAGCAGATGTATGGCGACGGGTTCTTCGACCGGCTGGCAGCCAACAACCCGCTCGTCGGCCGCTCGTCGAACGACTCCGTAACCCAGCTCAACTCGGGCGAACGCATCGTCGCCGCCTCCCCCGCCTATGTCGCCATCGAGAGCGGGCGGCGCGGCAACCCCGTCGTGGTCAACTATCCCACCGATGGCGCCCTGCTGATGGTCTCGCCCGCCGGCATCATGGCGGACGCGCCGCACCCGGCCGCGGCCAGGCTGTTCATGGAATGGCTGCTCGGGCCCGAGAACTCCAGCCTGCTCGTCCAGCAGGGCGCGGTGCCGATCAACCAGGACGTGCCGCATGCGACCGACCAGCCGCCCCTCGCCGACATCAGCACCCGCCGGCCAACGGTGGCCGAGATCGTGAAGGGCATTCTGGAAGTCGCGGAACGCTGGCGGGACGCGCTCGGTGGATAGCACCCCGGCCCTGCTCGCGCCCACCCGTCCGCGCGCTACGCGACGCGCGCTGGGCGTCGACCCATGGGTGGTCGCCGCCATCGTGCTCGCGCTGATATTGGCCCTGCTGGTGCTGAACCCGGTGCTGCGCCTGCTGGCCAGCAGCGTCACCGACGCAAAAACCGGTGGCTGGACGCTGGCCAACTACACCGGCGCCTTCAGCCGTTCGCGCTACGTGCAGGCATTTTGGACCAGTATGGAGCTGGGCGCCGCCGTCACGGCCATCTGCACCGTGCTCGCCGTGCCGCTCGCCTGGGCGGTGTCCCGCACCGACATGCCGGGCAAGGCCGGCATACGCCTGCTGGTGATGGCGGCGTTCATCATGCCGCCCTACCTCGGCGCCATCGGCTGGATACTGTTGGCCGGGCCGAACTCCGGCTGGCTCAACATCGCCTGGCGGGCCATCACGGGCGCCGAGGGCGCCGCGTTCGACATCTACAGCTTCGGCGGCCTCGCCTTCGTCATCGCGCTTTACACCTTCCCGTTCCTGTTCGTGTTCACCGCGGGCGCGCTGGACGTCGTCTCGTCCGAAATGGAGGACGCCGCCAACATCCTCGGCGCCGGCACGCTGCGCACGGCCACGCGCGTCACGCTGCCGCTGGTGCTGCCGGCGCTGCTGGCGGGCGGGATCATCACCTTCCTCGAAACCATCTCCCTCGTCGGCACCCCGGCGCTGATCGCGCTGCCGGCCCGCATCAACGTCATCACCACCCAACTGGCGCAGTTCTTCAGCCCGCCCATCCGGGCCGAGGTCGCCGCAGCCTACACCATGCCGCTGCTGCTGGTGACGGTGGCACTCTATGCGCTGCAGCAGCGGCTGGTCGGGCGCAAGGGGTTCGTCACCCTGGGCGGCAAGGGCGGCGAACGGCGGATGATCGCGCTTGGCGGCTGGCGCTGGGTGGCGTTCGGCTATGCCGCGTTCATCCTGTTGCTGGCGCTGGTGCTGCCCTGCCTGACCTTGGCGCAGGCGGCGTTTGCCAAGGCCTGGGGCCGCGGGCTGCACCTGGATAACCTGACGCTCGACAACTTCGCCTATCTGCTGTTCCACCACCCGGGCGCGCGCGGCTCCATTGTCAACTCGTTCGAGTATGCGGGCTCGGCCGCCACGGTCGCGCTGCTGCTTGCGGTAGGCATCGCCTATGTCGTCAGCCGCCGCATGGTGCGGTTCGGCGGCGCATTGGGGGTGCTGTGCATGACGCCCTTCGTCATCCCCGGTATCGTGCTGGCCATCGCGTTCTATGGCGCCTATGCCCCGCCGCCGTTCTCGCTGTATGGCACCGGGCTCATCCTGATCCTCGCCTTCACCACGCGCTTCCTGCCGGTCGCGTATTCCAGCGTCAGCGCCAGCATGCGCAGCATCAACCCGGAGATGGAGGAGGCGGTGCGCATCCTGGGCGGCGGGCGCGGCATGGCGATCCGCCGGGTAATGGCACCGTTGATGAAGCGCAGCCTGGTCGGCGCCTGGCTGCTGGTGTTCATCCCCGCGAGCCGGGAGCTGAGCACGGCGATGTTCCTGTACGGCCCGAGCACTCGGCCGATGTCGATCATGCTGCTGGACCTGAGCGAGGAGGGCAATTTCGAGCTGCTCGCGGCGCTCGGCTTCCTGCTGCTTGCGGCGACCTTCATCATCGTGGCCCTGGGCACGCGCCTGGTGGGCCGCGACTTCATGGTGCGGCGGAGCCGCGATTAAGGAGGCATCGATGCTAACCCGGCGAGTCCTGTTTCCTATAGTGATCGGTGGGCTGCTGGCTGCCCGCGCTGCACGTGCCGACCTCGCGAGCATTGAGACCGCCGCGCGCAAGGAAGGCGCCGTCACCTGGTACACCGCCCACACCGACGGCGAGGCGGCGCAGCTTGTCGCGGACGCCTTCACCCAGCAGTATCCCGAGATAAAGGTCACCCTGATCCGCACCACAGCCCAGGTCGCCTATCAGCGCCTGCTGCAGGACCTGAAGAACGGCATCGCGCAGTGCGACGTGTTCAGCTCCACCGACCTCGGCCACGACGAGGCGCTGCGGGCGGACGGCAAGTTCGCCAAGTATGCGCCGGAGAACGCCAAGGACCTGCTGCCGGCGTTCCAGGGCCTTGATCCCGCCGGCACCTACTACGCGACGCTGTCCGAGTTGGTAGTCCCCATCTACAACACAGCCAAGGTGAAGGCGGCCGACGCGCCGAAATCCTGGCCGGACCTGCTGGACGCCAAGTGGCGCAACCAGGTGGCGGTGGGGCATCCCGCCTATAGCGGCACCGTGGGCACCTGGGTCGTCGCGATGCGTAAGCTGTATGGCTGGGAGTACTTCGAGAAGCTGGAGGCGAACCGGCCCTTGATCGGCCGCTCGGTGAACGACGCGGTGGGCGTGCTGAACTCCGGGGAGCGCATCGTCGCCGCCGGCCCGATCGGCCTCAGCCAGGTCACTGCGGCGAGGGGCAATCCGGTCGGCCTCATGTATCCCAGCGACGGCGCGGTGCTGATCGTCTCGCCCTCCGCCGTGATGGCCAACGCGCCGCATCCGAACGCCGCTCGGCTGTTTGAGGAGTTCCTGCTCGGACCCATCCACGCCCGCCTGTCCGCCGAGGGCTATCGCCTGCCGGTGCGGGCCGGCACCCCGCTGCTGCCAGGTGCTAAGGCCGCGGACGAGATCAAGGTGAACCGCCTCACCACGGCTGAAATCGTCCAGGGCATCCCCGAGGTGATCGAGCAATGGCGCGACACGTTTGGCAGCTAGTGCCGACTGAGTTCCTGACGAACCGTGCATAAAAGTCACTCAGGCAAAGGGTGCTTATGACGGCAGTCGCGATCAGAAACTGCATGGCGCAACGGAGCGCAATTGCGGACACGCAAGCCAACCGTTCAGCACGCTATGCGTCAGTCTATGAATTGTCCTTGCGATAACGGTATAACTCTGCTGACTGTCGCGGCATAGAAATGCGATCCAGGACCGTCCAAATGAAACACCTGCTGAAACAGCTGACACACTGGGATCAGCGCAGCAATTACCAGAAGACGATCTTCGCGCACCACGCACGCCACGCGCTGGCGACTGCGGTTAGCCCGCTGCCGCTGCCGCTACCATGGCTCATGCGTCTCGCCAGGACCGACAAACATTGGCCACATGTGAAGGGTGGTCATCGCTACGGCACTGCCTATACCGATGCATTGCGCCACCTCCGCTACCGACGCATCCGAATGGTCGATCGGCGTCGGTGGCTTTGAGGACGACATCGGCGGGCGCTCGCTCGTAGCCTGGCGTGCGTATTTTCCCCGGGCGACCATCCTAGCCTGTGACCTGGTGGACAAGCCGGAGCTGACAGTCGGGCGTACTACGTTCATGCAGATGGACCAGAGTAATACTGCTGATCTTGCTGGCGTGGCAGCGCGCGGCCCATTTAACCTGATCGTGGATGACGGCAGCCATCAGAACGCACATCAATGGCTGACGTTCACCGCCCTGTTCGGTGCGCTAGCCGAGGGCGGCCTCTACATCATCGAGGACGTGCAAACTTCATTTTGGGATCAGGATGTGGGCGGTGCGCCCTGGGACGGTGCAGGGCCGAACAGCGCTGCATTCGCCGCAACCTGCGTTGGGCGAATGTTGGAGATGGCGAAGCACATCAACTATGCGGAGTTCCTGGATCCTACGGACGCGGATCCCGTTCTGCTACCCTTCGCGCGACAAATTCGCCGTATCGCGTTTGAGCACAACCTGATCTTGATTACTAAAGGCTCCAACCAGAATCCGTCGAACCGGGTTCAATGGGCGTAAGAAGCTGTTCAAGCAAGCTGGTGACAACTCATTGAGCAAGCTGGTCCTCGACGGCCTCGGCAAGCGGTTCGGCGCGTCCCAGGCCGTGCAGGGCGTGACGCTCGCCTTGCGCGACGGGGAGTTCGTCTCGCTGCTCGGCCCCTCCGGCTGCGGCAAGACCACCACCTTGCGCATGATCGCCGGGTTCATCGAGCCGAGTGCTGGCAGCATCAGCATGAACGGCGCCGTACTCTCCGCCCCCGGCCGCGTCGTGCCGCCGGAGCGCCGGGGCATGAGCATGATCTTCCAGAGCTATGCCATCTGGCCCAACATGACCGTGGGGCAGAACGTCGCCTTCGGCCTGCAGGTGCGGAAGCTCGCCGGTGCCGAGGTGAAGCGCCGGGTGGCGGAGATGCTCGACGTGGTGCAGCTCGGCCACTTGATCGACCGCTACCCCGCCGAGTTGTCGGGCGGCCAGCAGCAGCGCGTCTCGCTCGCCCGCGCCATCGTCATCGAGCCCGAGGTCTTGTTGCTGGACGAGCCGCTCAGCAACCTCGACGCCAACCTGCGGGAGGAGATGCGCTTCGAGATCCGCCGCCTGCACGACGAGTTCCGCATCACCACCGTCTATGTCACCCACGACCAGAGCGAGGCGATGGTGACGTCCGACCGCATCGTGGTGATGAACCGCGGCGGCATCGAGCAGGTGGACGACCCGGTCTCGTTGTACACCCAGCCGCAGACCCGGTTCGTGGCCGGGTTCATCGGCCGCACCAACTTCCTCGACGGCACGGCGGAGGGTGGGCAGATTTCGTTCCCCGGCGCCGTGGTGCCCGCGGCGCTGGTTGCGGACGGCGCTGCGTTGCGCGGCTCGGTGTCGTTCTCCGTCCGTCCCGGCAGCATCGCGCTGCATGACCGGTGCGGCGATGCCGGCGAGGCGTGGTGGATCGAGGGCAAGGTGACCGAACGCGCCTACCTCGGCGAGCACTGGGACTATGTCGTGACGCCCGTGGACGCCGGGGCGGGGTTGCGTGTGACGGCGCCGCCGGCCAAGGTTCTCGCGGTGGGGGACCCGGTGTGGCTCGCGATCGACCCGCGCCGCATTGCCCGCATCCCAGTGCCAACCGAACAAATAGAGGCTTAGATGGCCAACGGCGCGCTCTCCCGCTTCAAGGTTCTGGACCTGACCCGCGTGCGGGCGGGTCCGACCTGCGTTCGGCAGTTCGCCGACCATGGGGCGCAGGTCATCAAGATCGAGTCGCCCGACGCCGGGGACAGCGGCATGGGCGGCCCGCGGCTGGGCCCGGACTTCCAGAACCTGCACCGCAACAAGCGATGCATCGCGCTCGACCTGAAGTCGCCGAAGGGCCGCGAGGTGTTCATGGCGCTGGCCCGGGACGCCGACGTGGTGGTGGAGAACTTCCGCCCGGACGTGAAGGACCGGCTGGGCATCGGCTACGCGGCCCTCGCGGCGGTGAACCCGCGTTTGGTGTATGCCAGCATCTCCGGCTTCGGCGAGGATGGGCCGTATCGCATGCGCCCCGGCTTCGACCAGATCGCGCAGGGCATGGGCGGGCTGATGTCCGTGACGGGCGCGCCGGGCCAGGGGCCGATGCGCGCCGGCATCCCGGTGGCGGACCTGACGGCCGGGCTGTTCGCCGCCCAGGGCGTCATGATTGCGCTGCTGGAGCGCGAGATTTCCGGCCAGGGCCAGTGGGTGCAGGCCAGCCTGCTGGGTGCGCAGATCGCCATGATGGACTTCCAGGCCGCGCGCTGGCTGATGGAGCAGGACGTGCCGCAGCAGGCCGGCAACAACCACCCGACCAGCATCCCCACGGGAGTTTTTGCGACGAGCGACGGCTTCATCAATATCGCCGCGGCGGGGAACGTGATCTGGGCCCGGATGTGCCGCGCGCTCGGGATCGAGGCGCTGATCAAGGACCCGCTGTTCGCCAATGGCGAAGTGCGGTCGAAGCATCGCGATGACCTGAATGCCCGGATCGAGGCGGTGACGCGCACCCGTTCGTCCACCGATTGGGTGGAGGCGCTCAACGCCGCCGAGGTGCCGTGCGGACCGATCTACGCCATGGACCAGGTGTTCGCCGATCCGCAGGTGCAGCACCTACAGATGGCGCCCAAGGTGCAGCATCCGGAGCTGGGCGAGGTCGCGCTGGTCGGCCAGGCCGTCAAGCTCAGCCGCACGCCCGCCGAGCTGAAAACCGCCACCCCAGGCTTCGGCGAGCATACGGACGCAGTGTTGGGAGAGCTCGGCTACTCCGCCGGTGAGATCGCGGCGATGCGCAACGAGGGGGTCGTATGATGCCCGATATCCAGCAACCGGCCGAGGACCTGCTGTACGAGGTGCGGGACGGCATCGCCCGCGTCACCTTCAACCGACCGCAAGCGCGCAACGCCATGCTGTTCAGCATGTATGAACGCCTGGCCGCGATCTGCGCCGAGATCGACGCGGACAGGTCGGTCCGCGCCCTGGTCCTGACCGGCGCCGGGGAGAAGGCGTTCGCCGCCGGCACCGACATCTCGCAGTTCCGCGCCTTCAAGACGCCGGAGGACGCGCTGGACTACGAGGCCCGGGTCGACCGCGTGCTGGGCGCGCTGGAGCGGGTGCGGGTGCCGACCATCGCCGCCATCGCCGGAGCCTGCACCGGCGGCGGCGCGGGCATGGCGGCCTGCTGCGACCTGCGCATCGCGGCCAACAACGTCCGCTTCGGTTTCCCGATCGCGCGCACCCTGGGCAATTGCCTCAGCATGAACAACTACGCCCGCCTGGTCGCGCTGATCGGCGCCGCCAAGGTGAAGGACATGGTGTTCACCGCCCGCCTGGTCGAGGCGGAGGAGGCCAAGGCGATCGGCCTCGTCAACGAGATCCTGCCCGACCCGGCGGCGCTCGCCACCCGCGCCGACGAGCTGGCCCGGCTGGTCGCCGCCAATGCGCCGCTGACGCTGCGCGCCACCAAGGAGGCGCTGCGCCGCATCAATGAGCAATCGGCCGGCGACCGGGACAAGGACCTGATCCTGATGTGCTACATGAGCGCCGATTTCCGCGAGGGCATGGACGCCTTCTTGAGCAAGCGTCCGCCGGTCTGGAAGGGCGAATGAGGCAATGAGCGGACCAGATCGTCCCGACCCCACGGCCGAAGGCAGGCTTGCAGCGTCCAGTGGCGGAGCAACAGAGTCGAACCCGTATCCGCAAGACACTGACGAGCATAGGAGATGGTTGGAAGGGTATGAGGACGCGATCGACGCGGAAGACAACGAGATGGCTTCGGACTTCGCCTGATGAACCGAGTTCCCGATCTGACGAAGGAGGATCCATGCGTCGATTAGCAAACTCGTTCGCCGTTGTCGCAGTGCTGCTCACGGCAGCCCCTGCCACGGCGCAGCAGCCTCATGGCTACGCCGGCGAGCAAACGCGCGAGATCAAGGCTCTCTCGGCCTAGGGATTGGCCGACCTGCTCGCCGGACGCGGCATGGGCATGGCGCTCGCTGGTGAGTTGAACGGCTATCCCGGCCCGTCGCACGTTCTAGAGTTGCGTGGTCCTCTCGGCCTTTCAACCTTCCAACTGGCCGCTGTGCAGGCCAGCTTCGAGCACATGCAGGCCGCCGCCCGCCCACTCGGCGCCGAACTGGTCGAACGCGAGCGCTTTCTGGACGGCGGGTTCAGGGCGGCTACTGTCACACCAGACCGCGTAGCCGCGGATACGGAGGCGATCGGGATGCTGCAGGGCCGGTTGCGAGCCGTCCACCTCGCAGCGCACCTGGAAATGCGGGACCTCCTCACCCTAAACCAAGTCGCACGTTATGATGAGTTGCGCGGCTATGGAGCTGGGAGCGCAGCACCGGCCAAAGTTGCGCCCAGCGGGTCCGGAACCCACAGCATAGGTGAGAGATAACCGAGCCTCCAGCCGAAGGCATCTATACGACGTTCTGAAACGAATTATTGCCGGAGCCTGATCGGCCCAAACTGGATGGCCATCAGCGGATCAGCGCCTGCATCCCACGTTCGATATGGTCGGTCAGGCGGTCGAAATGGGCAAGCAGAGCTTCGCTCAAGACTGCAACGCCATCTTGGCCGGTCCCGGTCCCGATCTGCACAAGGGCGACCTGGAACCGCTCCCAAGCCTGCGTCGCCCGTGCAAGCTCGCCGCCGATCTCGGCGTTGCTGAGCGGCAATGAGTTGAGATAGGCAAACCCCTCGACCAGCTCAGCGGTCGCCGCCGTCATGGTGGCCTTTGCCGCCGCCGCGGCCTTGCCATCCAGCAGGGCGTTCATCAACGCCACTTTTGCCAAGCGTTGCGACAGCATGCGCTGGCGCCCCGCTACGTTGATGACATGCAGTGCTGTGGCGAACCCGACGATCTCCAGGTTGGCGGTCAACTGTTCGGCCCGCAGCAGCATTTTTCCTGCCAGACGGTCGACTTCCTGCAGCCGGCTGGCCAGCGCAGGCGCCTCGAGGGCCGCCCGCAACGGCTTCCATGGCGCCAGCACAGCCTCCAGCAGGTCGCCGAAGGTCGGCTTGGACAAGCTGCGCGCCAGGCTCGCGAGGTTGCTGTCGATCTGGCTGACCGAGTCGGCAAACAGCGTTTTCGTCTCGGCGGGGCGCACGTCGGCACAGGTCAGCGCATAGAGCTTCACCAGACGTTGCGACAGCATACGGAGCTGGCCAGCCCGGTTGATCGCCTCGGCATAGCGTGCAGACTCGATAACCTGCTGTGAAACCTGCCCGATCCGCTGCATCCGGTGCATGGCGGCGCTGCGCAGGGTTCGATACGCCTCCTCCTCGCGAAGCTGGCGCGCGCCCATCAGGATGCCCTTCGCGCGGTCGACCAGCTTCCGCTCGGCAAAGCGCTGGCTCACCTCGGTCAATTCTGCACGGATCAGCTCGTCGTGGCTGAAGCGCGCCTGCGCCAGATGCAGCACCGAGCGGAGCCGGTTCTGACTATATCCGTTGACGACGTAGGCATGAACGCCCGATTGGGTGGCGAGCGCGATATTGCCTGCATCCGGGTCGCTCGTGAACATCGCGACTGGGCATGGCGCGCGGCTTTGATAGCGGCAATGCTCTCAAAAAGGGCAACGGTTGGGTTGCTTTCGCAGATCGCAACCAATTCTGGCGAGTTCTTAACCACATCCTGCAAAAGATTTGTGCACTCGGAAACTGCAAGTACCCTGACTCCGACTGCATCAAGATCTTCCGCCAGCGGCGGTGCACCCGGCCCGTTGCTCGATGAAAGCAGGGCAGACGTCATTGATGGAAACCTCTTCAGTGAGTGCCGGGGCAGCAAGACGCAAGTTCCGCACCATCCGGGATTATTGGCACGAGACCTGCATAATACAGCGCAGGGCGCACTGACGTGCCCTGACTAACGCCAACGCACTGCGCGTCGTGTCCGCATTGGTGTGGACAGCTTGTGCCTCCAGTCCCGGCGCGCCCGGGGCATCTTCAAGGAGGTCGCTATGACCGAAACCGCTACGATCGAGACGAACAACGCCCTGCTAGTGAAGAACAACGTCCTGCTGCAGTCGAATGCCGCCGCCCTTAAGGACAACCACGCCGTGCTGGAAGCGAACAGCGAGATCGTGGCCGGCAACAGCAGCATGCTTGCGGCCAACAAGAAGGTCGTTGTGGCGAATGCCGAGATGCTGGCGTCCAACAACGCGTTGCTCGAGTCCAATAAGGGCACCGTCGCCGAGAACCATCAGTTGCTGACCGCCAACTCGGCCGCCATCAAGGGCAACTCCGTCACCGTCGACGCCAATCGCAAGTCGTTGGCCGCCAACTCGGACAAGATTGGCGCCAATAGCGAGGTCCTGGCCCGGAACGCTGCGCTGATTGCAGAGAACCGTACGACGGTCGCTGCCAACAGCGAGGCGCTTGCTGGCAACCACGGCCTGCTCGAGGTCAACAAGGACATGCTTGGCGCCAACAATGCAAAGCTGGCCGCCAATGCCGACACGCTGGCGCGCAACCACGCCGTGCTCGTCGCCAACGCGTCGTCCGTGGCCGGGAATGCCGAAACGCTCGAGAACAACCATGCCCTGCTCGAGTCCAACAGCAGGCTGCTGAAGTCGAACGCGGACATGATGCGTTCGAACAACGAACTCCTGTTGGCGATCGCAGCCAAGCTCGGCATTGCGGCCTGACCTCGCCGATCCTCGCCTAACTCGATCGATCCTGCCCCGATGGCCTAGCTGCCGGGGCAGCTTCTCGCGCTCAACACCTGTCCCGGGACCGCCTCCATGATATCCCAAAAAGCCACGAGGATTGATCTCTTCAATTTCTCGACCCCGCAGATGCGCGCCTTCCACATGTCCTGGTTGGCATTCTTCGTCTGCTTCTTCGCCTGGTTCGCCGTCGCGCCGCTAATGCCCGTCATCAAAGGCGAGTTCCATCTGACCGCCGACCAGATCGCCAACATCAACATCGCCGCCGTCGGCGTCACGATCCTCGTGCGCATGGCCATCGGCCCGATGTGCGACAAGTGGGGCCCGCGCATCACCTACACTACCCTCTTGGTGCTTGGCGCCATCCCAGTAATGGGCATTGCCTTCGCCACGTCATATGAGAGCTTCCTGATCTTCCGCCTCGCCATCGGCGCGATCGGCGCGAGCTTCGTCATCACCCAGTTCCACACCTCCGTCATGTTCGCGCCCAACGTGGTCGGCACGGCGAACGCTACGGTCGGTGGCTGGGGCAACGCCGGCGGCGGCGTGACGCAGAGCGTGATGCCGCTGATCCTGGCCGCGATCGTGAGCCTCGGTGTGCAGCAGTCGATGGGCTGGCGCCTCGCGATGTTCGTGCCGGGTGCCCTGATGCTGATCGTGGCGGTGCTGTACTGGCGCTGCACGCAAGACACGCCTGAGGGTAACATGCTGGAGCTTCGTGCCCGCGGCCTCACGGTCGACTCCGGCAAAAAGGGCAGCCTCGCCGTGTTCAAGCAGGCGATGGTGAACTACCGGGTCTGGATGCTGGCGATCACCTATGGCGCCTGCTTCGGCGTCGAGATCTTCATCCATGCCGTGGCTGCCAGCTACTACGTGGACCGCTTTGGCCTGTCGCTGACCTCGGCCGGCATGGCGGCCGGCAGCTTCGGCCTGCTGGCGCTGTTCGCCCGCGCGCTGGGCGGCATCGCATCCGACCGCGTTGCCCGCAACTGGGGGCTCGACGGCCGCACGATGCTGCTGTGCCTGCTGATGGTCGGCGAGGGCATCGGCCTGCTGGCGTTCTCCACCATGGGCTCTGTCGTGCCGGCCATCATCGCCATGCTGACCTTCGGCATGTTCACCCACATGGCCTGCGGCTCGACCTACGCGCTGGTGCCATTCATCGACCGCAAGGCTTTGGGCGGCGTCGCCGGCATCATCGGCGCTGGCGGCAACATCGGTGCGGTCGCGGCCGGCTTCCTGCTGAAGGCGTCGGGCAGCCTGCCGCAGGCCTTGTATATCCTGGGCTGGACGGTCCTCTGCTGCGCGCTATGTGCCGCCGCCGTGCGGTTTTCGGCCACGCACAAGCAGACGGAGCAGCAGCTCTATGACCAAGCGGTCGCCCAGCGCATGGGGGTGAACGCCGGTTCTGGCGCAACGGCAATGTCGTAAGATCGTTCAAGCCACCATCGGAAGTCATGCTGCGGAAGCAACAACCCTGCAGCATGACCCGCTACTTGGAGGCAGGAGCGACTCGATGAATGCCTATATGATAGTATAGTGCTCCTCAATCTGCCTGCTTTCTAAGCATTCCATGTGATTGAATTACAATTGTGATAGCTTTCAGCTCGGTTCCTGCTTGGCGTGAGCCGGTCTGCTCGGTATTCATCTGGAAACGTGCTGAGGCTCTTACAGTGTGGACGCGCAACTAAGGCTGATGGACAGCAACATTTCAATCACGACAACCACCGCCACGCACTGCCCCTATTGCGCCCTGCAATGCGGCATGAACGTCGTGCATGACGGGATCGGCTGGGGCATCGAGGCGCGGGATTTCCCTACCAACCGCGGGGGCCTGTGCCGCAAGGGCTGGACCGCTGCCACTCTGCTCAACAGCCCCGACCGGCTGCTCGGCCCGCTGCTGCGGGACAGCAAGGACGCGCCGCTCCGTCCGGCGAGCTGGGACGAGGCGCTGGATCGCGTCGCCGCTGGCGTCCGCGCGATCCAGGCCGCCGCCGGGCCGGACGCAGTCGCCGCGTTTGGCGGCGGCGGGCTGACGAACGAGAAGGCCTACGCCCTCGGCAAGTTCGCCCGCGTCGCGCTGCGCACCGCCAACATCGACTACAACGGCCGGTTCTGCATGGCCTCCAGCGCCGCCGCCGGGCTGCGCGCCTTCGGGATCGACCGCGGGATGCCGTTCCCGCTCGCCGACATTGCCGGCGCCGATTGCGTGCTGCTCACCGGCGGCAACCCGGCCGAGACTATGCCGCCCATCATGCAGTGGTTCGACGAGGGCCGTACCCGCGGCGCGCAGCTTATCGTCGCCGACCCGCGCCGCACCGCGACGGCCCGCGCCGCCACCCTGCATTTGCCGCTCACCCCCGGCACCGACGCTGCGTTGGCCAACGGCTTGCTGCACGTTGCGGTCGCCCGGCGCCTGATCGACGTCGACTACATCGAGACGCGCACGACCGGATGGGACCGGGTACGCCGCGCCGTGGCCAGCTACTGGCCGGACCGGGTCGAGCGCATCACCGGCGTCCCGGCGCGGGACGTCGAGCGTGCCGCCGTCCTGCTCGGGGAAGCCTCCCGCGCGCTCATTCTATCTGGCCGCGGCGCGGAGCAGCAGAGCCACGGCGTCGACAACGGGTTGGCGTTCATCAACCTGGCGCTGGCGCTCGGCCTGCCGGGCCGCCCCGGCAGCGGCTGGGGCTGCATGACCGGCCAGGGCAACGGCCAGGGCGGGCGCGAGCACGGTCAGAAGGCGGATCAATTGCCGGGCTATCGCCTATTGGCGAACACAGCGCACCGGGCAGAGGTCGCGGCCGTTTGGGGCGTCTCGCCCGAGAGCCTGCCGCAGCCGGGCCTGTCGGCCTGCGAGATGCTTGCCGTCGCTGGCGGCGAGGGCGCGCAGGTGCGCGGGCTGATCGTGTTCGCGTGCAACCTGCTGCTCTCGGCGCCCGACGCTGCGGCATTGCGGACGCGGTTGGGGGCGATGGACCTGCTGGTCGTGGCCGACCCGTTCCTGTCCGAGACGGCGGCCATCGCCGACGTCGTGCTGCCGGTGGCGCAGTGGGCGGAGGAGGACGGCACGATGACCAACCTGGAAGGCCGCGTGCTGCTGCGCCGCAAGGCGAAGTCGCCGCCGCCCGGCGTTTGGACCGACCTGCAGGTGATCGCTGCGCTGGCCGAGCGGCTCGGCGCCGGCACGCACTTCTCCCCCGACGAGGCAACCACCGGCGCCGAGTTCCGCCGCGCGACGTCCGGCGGTCCGGCTGACTATGCCGGCGCCACGTGGGAGCGCGTGCAGGACGAGGCCGGCGTGTTCTGGCCCTGCCCGGACACGTCGCATCCCGGCACACCCCGGTTGTTCAACGAGCGTTTCGCCCACCCCGACGGCCTTGCCCGCTTCCATCCCATCGAGTTTCGTGGTTCCGCCGAGCTGCCTTGCGCCGAGTATCCACTCATCCTGACCACCGGGCGCGTGATGGGCCAATACCAGACCGGCACCCAGACCCGGCGCGTGCCGGAACTCGCCGCCGCCGAGCCTGGCGCTTTTGCCGAGATCCACCCCGACACCGCGCGCCAGCACGGCATCCAGGCCGGGGACGCGGTCCGGCTCACCACCCGGCGCGGCACGGCCCGCGTGCCGGCCCGGCTGACGCGCGACATCCGGCGGGACACGATCTTCATGCCGTTCCATTGGGGCGGCGAGGGCAACGCCAACCAGCTCACCATTGCGGCCCTCGATCCGGTGTCGCGCATTCCCGAGTACAAAGCCTGCGCCGTCCGGCTGGACCGCGCGGCCCCCCTTACAGGAGACCAAGCATGAGAGAGAGCACCCCCCGCATCCTGACCGGGATGTACTCATTTGCCGGCGAAGGCTACAAAGCGCCGGTGTCGGTGGGAGTGTCCTACAGCGTTCCCGCCGACCGCCGCGCGCAGATGCTGTATGTCCGCGCCGGCAACAGCAGCGCCGAGATGATCACGCTCGTATTGACGCGGGACGGCGAGCCGATGCGCTTGTTCCCGATCGCCGCCAAAGGCGCGGTGCACATCCCGCTCGTGGTCGTCGAGGACCTGACGCCTGAGACGCGCCTGGAGTTGCTGGTGGCGGCCCCCTCGGGCACGGGCGGCACGCTCGCGCTCGATATGGGCCTGGTCGAGATCTAGGAGGTTCCGATGGACGGCATGACATTCGGCAGCACGGTGCAGAAGCTCGTGGTGATCGGCAACGGGATGGCGGGCGCCCGCGCCGTGGAGGAGGTGCTGGCGCGCGGCGGCGCGGAGCAGTTCAGCATCACTATGTTCGGCGACGAGCCTTACGGCAACTACAACCGCATCCTGCTGTCCAACATCCTGAGCGGCCAGCAGGACACCAGCGAGATCTACATCAACCCGCTCGATTGGTATAAAGAGAACAACATCTGCCTGCACAGCGGCGCCCGCGTGACCCACATCGACCGCGCCGCCCGCATCGTGACCGCGGACAACGGCGTCCAGGAAGAATACGACATCCTGCTGATCGCCACCGGCAGCCGTGCCTTCATCCCGCCGATGGAAGGCGTCTGGACCGCCGATGGCAAGCTGCGCCCAGGCATCTTCGCATTCCGCGGCATCGACGACTGCAATGCCATTGTCGCCCAGGCCGCCCAAAGCAAGCGCGTGCGGTGATCGGTGGCGGCCTGCTGGGGCTTGAGGCAGCGCGCGGTCTGCTGAACCATGGCTGCGAGGTCCACGTCATCCATCTAGGCGCGCATCTTATGGAGATGCAGCTCGACACCACCGGCGGCGCCATGCTGCGCAAGGCTATGGAGGGCATGAGCGTCCAGGTGCACCTCGGCAAGCTGACGACCACCGTGCTGCTCGACGGCGAGAGGGTCGTCGGCCTGCGCTTCAAGGATGGCACGGAGCTCGCCTGCGACATGGTCGTCGTGTCCGCCGGCATCCGCCCGAATGCCGAGATCGGCAGCCGTGCCGGGCTGACGGTGGAGCGCGCGATCGTCGTGGACAACGAGATGCGCAGCCCGGACGACGCCCGCGTCTATGCCGTCGGCGAGTGCGTGCAGCACCGCGGCAAGGTGTATGGCCTAGTGGCGCCGATTTGGGACCAGGCCAAGGTGTTCGCCGACCAGGTGACGGGCGCCAACCTTAAGGCCGAGTATCTCGGCAGCAAGCTCGCCACCAAGCTGAAGGTCATGGGTGTCGAGCTGGCCAGCATGGGCATCACCGAGCCGGCCAGCGACGCAGACGAGGTGATCCAGTTCAGCGAGCCGAAGCGCGGCACCTACAAGAAGCTGATCGTGCGCGACGGACGCCTGGTTGGCAGCATCCTGATGGGCGACATCAGCAAGGCAGCTTACCTGATGCAGGCGTTCGACCGCGACAGCCGCCTGCCAGACGAGCGGCTGGAGCTGCTGTTCGACCTCGGCGCCCCGGCACAGGCCGTGACCCTGGATGAGATGCCGGCCGACGCGCAGGTCTGCAACTGCAACGGCGTGAGCAAGGCCGCGATCGGCGCTTGCGTCGCGGGCGGCGCGCGCAGCGGCAGCGCTGTGATGAAGGCGACCCGCGCCGGCATGGGCTGCGGCTCGTGCAAGGGCTTGGTGGGCGAGCTGGTCGACTGGTTCTGCGGCGGCCAGGTCGAAGAGGATCCGAGCATCCACTACTACGTTCCTGCCATTCCTCTCGCCAAGCCGGAGCTAGTCGCCAAGATACGCGAGCAGGGCCTGCGTTCGGTGTCGGCCGTGTTCGCCGCGTTGTCCCCCACCGGCGAGGACGCGGCCAGCAAGCCGCC
>JAABVA010000723.1_pt1 | contig 39456 bp, 30 predicted proteins | sample 5560331 | NCBI WGS metagenome assembly JAABVA01 (sample SAMN12812661, study PRJNA571458) | rock metagenome | isolation source: Antarctica rocks | place: Antarctica: Victoria Land, Mt New Zealand sud | collected 2016-01-07 | reverse complement strand
CCTAACCCGGTCCTCGCCCGACGCCATCCGACTGGCCGCGAGCCTGGCCGGCGCCGGAGTGTGCCGCACCGTGCGTCGCGCCGTCGGCCCGGTGATCGGCGCGCGGATCATCGACGCCGGCTGACGCGGCCCGCGGCGCCGCGGTGCCCGACACGTCGCTCTGTCCAAACTGCATATGTCTTCTTGGCGCCTGCGGCGCGTTGGTCGCGCCATCCCGCTTCCGCCATCTGCGTGAGCACAAGACGTATGCAGTTTCAACGCGTCAGCTGGGTTGGTGGTCAATGCGTCGCCGTCCACAGCCGAGCGATAAGGCCGTCCACGGCCCGCGAACGAAGCAACCGTCGCCCCATGCTCGTCCCAACCATCGAATGCCAGCCCGATCCCGACCGCGCCGTCGCGTACGGCCTGTTCTCCTTGGCCCAAGCCCAAGCGGCGGGCCACTCGTCCTGCGACATCCGCCGCCGGCTGCGGCGCGAGCACTGGAGGCGGGTGGAGCGAGGAATCATCTGCGTGAACGGTCGAGAACCTCGGCCCTTTGACCCAGTGGTCTGCGTTGTGTTGCGCGCCGGCCCCCGCGGCTGCTGCCAGTCACGAGACCGCCGCCCTCGTGCGCGGCTGGGAACTCGTGCGGCGTCCGGAGGCTCTGCACCTAACCGTGCCGAGAAACCGCGGGCACGCCCGCGGCGGCACGGGCGTGCTGCTGCACCACTCCGCATATCGCGACGTGGAGTACGTCGGGGGCATCCTGCCGGTGACCGCTGCCTGCCGTACCGCTCTCGACCTCACGGCAAGCCTTCCGCGCGACGAGGCTGTCGTCGCCGTCGACTCGGCCCTGCGCGCACGGGCGGTGACGCTGGAAGAGCTCGCGGCAGCACTGCGCGCACGGGGCCCCTGGAAGCACGCCCGACGCGCCGCTGCCGTTCTGGACCTGGCCTCGTCGGCCTCCGGCAGCGTCCCCGAGACGCAGGCCAGGCTCCTTTTCCTCGCGGCCGGCCTGCCGACCCCTGTAGAGCAGTTCGAGATCCGGGTCGACGGCAGGCTCCTGGCGCGTGTCGACTTCGCGTGGCTGCTCGAGCGCCTCATCGTCGAGATCGACGGCTACGCCCACCACAACGGCCGCGGCGCCTTCGAGCGTGACCGGCGCCGCCAGAACGACATCTTGCTGGCAGGATGGACCGTGCTGCGCTTCACCCCGACTCAGTTGCGCGATCAGCCCGCAGCGGTAGCAGCCGCGGTAAGGCAGGCGCTGGGTTGCGTCTGAGGTGCCCTTCGGTCCGACCTGCATACGTCCTGCATCGCGTCGCGGCGTGTCGCCTGGTGACGCGCCGTACCAGAGTCCCGCTGCGCTCATGACACATGCAGTTTCGACAGGCACCCCGGGCGCCGCGGCCGCCGAGGCGTGGCATGGTAGCGACGGCGCACCATCCGGCGTGGTGTAAATGGCAGCACGGCACCCTTTGGTGGTGTCCGGTCCGGGTTCGAGTCCTGGCGCCGGAGCGCGCGAACCGCGGTTCGAAACCTCCTTGCGACAGTGGCCGCCGGTACAGTGACAACGACCGCCACCCCTGCCGCAAGGAGCATCAGTGACGGATGCCCGGCCCTGGGTTGCCATCGTTCTGGCAGCCGGCGAAGGCACCCGGATGCGCTCGCAGACGCCGAAGGTCCTGCACGAGCTCGCCGGCCGCAGCATGCTCGGCCACGTCCTGGCGGCGCTAGAGCCGCTCAACACGCAAAGAACGGCGGTCGTCGTCGGCCACGGGCGGGAGCAGGTGACCGCATCCCTTCCCGCAGGCGTCACGGCCGTGGTGCAGGAGCAGCAGAACGGGACCGGCCACGCCGTCCGGGTCGCGCTCGAAGCCTTGGCTGACGACCCGCCCGGTGCGGCGCCCGACGACCCGCAGGCCACCGTCGTCGTCGTCCCCGGCGACGCCCCCCTGCTGACCCCCGGCACGCTGACCGCGTTGTGCAGCCGCCACCGCGAGCAGCACGCGGCCGCCACCCTGCTGACCGCCACGATGGACGACCCCACCGGCTATGGCCGCGTCGTCCGCGACGGCGGCTCGGTCCGGGCGGTCGTCGAGCAGCGCGACGCCGACGAGGCCACCCTCGCCATCCACGAGGTGGCGGTCAGCGTCTATGCCTTCGCCGCCGACGCCCTGCGCGATGCGCTGGGCCGCCTCACCACCGACAACGCCCAGGGCGAGGAGTACCTCACTGACGTCGTTGCCCTGCTCGTCGCCGACGGCGCCGTCGTCCAGGCCCACAGCAGCCCGGCGCCCGCCGAGACCATGGGGGTCAACGACCGCGTCCAGCTCGCCGCCGCCGGCCGGCTGCTCAACGCTCGGCTCGTCGAGCAGGCACAGCGCTCAGGCGTCACGGTCGTCGACCCGGCGACGACGTGGCTCGGCCTCGTCGTCACGCTCGAGCCCGACGTCACCCTGCTTCCAGGCACCCGGCTGGTTGGCGCCACCAGCATCGCCAGGGGAGCGACGATCGGCCCCGATACCACGCTCACCGACACCTCCGTCGGCGAAGCTGCCCGGGTGCGGTGCACCACCGCCGACGGTGCCGACATCGGGTCCGGCTGCGAGGTCGGGCCCTACACGTATTTGCGCCCCGGCACCCGGCTCGCCGCGAACGTCAAGGCCGGAGCGTTCGTCGAGATGAAGGCAGCCACCGTCGGCGCCGGCAGCAAGGTGCCGCACCTGACGTACGTCGGCGACGCCGAGATCGGGACCGGCAGCAACATCGGATGCGCCACGGTCTTCGTCAACTACGACGGCGTCACCAAGTCCCGCACCACGGTCGGCGACCACGTCAAGATCGGCAGCGACACGATGCTCGTGGCCCCCGTCACCGTCGGCGACGGCGCCTACACTGCCGCCGGCAGTGTCATCACCGACGACGTCCCGCCCGGTGCCATCGGCGTGGCCCGCGCCCGCCAGCGCAATGTCGAGGGATGGGTCGAGCGTCGCCGCGCCGGCACCGCCTCTGCCGAAGCCGCCCGCGCCGCGGCACAACCCGCACACCAGCAGCCGGCCCCCCGCGCGGACGACCCCAAGGAGACCGACCTATGACCGGCATGCGCGGCAAGTCGCGACGCAACCTGATGCTGTTCTCCGGGCGGGCGCATCCCGAGCTCGCCCAGTGCATCGGGCAGGAGCTGGGGGTCGCCATCGTCCCCACCGCGGCCTACGACTTCGCCAACGGCGAGATCTTCGTGCGCTTCGAGGAGTCCGTGCGCGGGTGTGACGCCTTCGTGGTCCAGGCGCATGCGGCGCCCATCAACACCTGGCTGATGGAGCAGCTGCTCATGGTCGACGCCCTGAAGCGCGCCTCGGCCAAGCGCATCACCGTCGTCGCGCCGTTCTACCCCTACGCCCGGCAGGACAAGAAGCACCGCGGCCGGGAGCCGATCAGTGCCCGGCTCATCGCCGACATGTTCAAGGCCGCCGGGGCCGACCGGCTGATGACCGTCGACCTGCACACCGCCCAGATCCAGGGCTTCTTCGACGGTCCGGTCGACCATTTGTTCGCCTTGCCCGTGCTGGCCGAGCACCTTGAGGCCAAGTTCATCGACAAGCCGATCACCGTCGTGGCCCCCGACTCCGGGCGGGTGCGGGTGGCCGAGCGCTGGACGGAGCGCCTCGGCGGGGTCCCCCTGGCATTCATCCACAAGACGCGTGACAAGACCCGGCCGAACCAGGTGCAGGCCAACCGGGTGGTCGGCGAGGTCGCAGGCCGGCACTGCATCATCGTCGACGACATGATCGACACCGCCGGCACCGTCGTGAAGGCCAGCGACGCGCTGTACGAGGCGGGTGCCACGGAGGTCGTCGTCGCGGCGACGCACGGCGTGCTATCCGGGCCCGCCATCGACAGGCTGAAGAACAGCCGGATCAGCGAGATCGTCGTGACCGACACCCTGCCGATCGACTCCGACAAGCGGCTCGACACCCTGACCGTTCTGTCGATCGCCCCGCTCCTGGCCCGCGCGATCCGTGAGGTGTTCAGCGACGGGTCGGTGACCAGCCTGTTCGGCGGCGATGCCTGAGTGCTCGAGCCGTGAATTAGAGCGACGCTGCTCGCGGGGGCGCTGCGTCAGCCACAATGGGTCAGTGCGTTCTCCGGCAACCCCTCGTGCTGACGAGTTCCTGGATGACGCCTGTGTTGCGCCGGAAACAGTCCGCCCTGGTGCGGTCCTTGTGCGTGACGTCAGCATCGGCCGGCGGTTGCTGACCGCGGCGCTCGTGCTTCTGACGGTTCTGGTCACGGTGGTTGGCCTCACCCGGTCGGCCCGCGCCGCTTCCGCTGGCGATGGGTTGTCGCCACACGTCGCGAGCGTTCGCTCGGCGGGATCGGACGAGCTTGCCGTCCGCCTGGTCGTTCCGCACCTGCTGTCGGGCAACCCGTTGTCGGGCGACGCCTTCACCGCCGACGACGGAGGCCTGAGCCTGCCCCTGTCGGCGCGTCCACTGGGCACCGCAAACTTGCAACTCGCTGTCGCTGTCGATACCGGGGTGCCGGCGACCGCCCTCGCGACCGAGCAAGGGGTGGTGCGTGAGTTCCTCCTGCGGCTGCCGTCTACGGCCGTCGTTTCCTTGATCGACGCGCAGAGCGGCACGCCTTTGGGTTCAGCGGGGCCACCGGAGCAAGTGGTCGGGATGCTCGCCCGGCTGCAGCCCGTCCCCCGCGAGGCGCAGTCGGCCGACCGTTGGCTGTTGCCCGCCATCAGCCAGGTGCCGCCCCCACCGCGGTGGCAGAGCATCGTGTACGTGGGAGCCGCGGGCCCGACCGGCCCCGCTAGCGACGCCGCAATGAGGCAACTGCGCAGCATCCCCGTGACGGTCAACGAGCTCCTGCTCGACGAAGCCTCAACGAGCAACCTCGCCGCACTGACGGGTGGTCGGGTGGTGCAGGCCGGGGATGACCAGGAGATGCTGGCTGGCGCCGACAGGCTCGCCGATGACCTGACTGGTACGTACGAGCTGCTTATTCACACAACCGCGCCGGCCCAGCTGCGGGTCTTCATTACTGCGCCCGGTATCGGCAGGACTGAGGTACCAGTTGTGACCCGCTCGCTCGCCGGTTCGTCGACGACGCGGACGGAGGGCGCCTCCGACCGGCCAGCCCTACTCGACCGGCGTCCGCCGGTGCTGCTCGGCCTCATCGTCGGCCTCGGCCTCGTATTGGTCGTCGGCGCGCTCGGGTATCGGAGGATCAGAGACGAAGTTTAGGCGGTTGGTGTTAGGTAGGCACCGCCCACACGACGACGTTGTCGACGTAGCTGTGTCGGGCCTGGTCGAAGTCGCCGCCGCACGTGACCAGCGCCACGCGTGGAGTTCCCTGTGCCCGGGTTAGCTCCGCGAGGGCGAGCTGCTCCTTGCGCACGAGTTGCCGTGCAACGACGCGGAAACTGTGGGTTCTGCCGTCCTTGTCGATGATCTGGATGCTGTCGCCCCGCCTGAGCGTCGACAGCTGGGCAAAGGCGCCTTCTACCCCGTCGTAATCAACGTGTCCCGCAAGGACGGCCGTGCCCGGGGTGCCGGGAACGGAGCCGGCCTGATACCACACGACCTGGCTGGCGAGCGCGGGGACCAGCAACTCTCCGTCTGTCCCGACACTGCCGCCCTCGACGGGCGCGTCCACGCCGAGGCCGGGGATGCGGACACGCGCTGGGACGGTCAGGGCCATTCGCTGGAAACTGCCCAGGTCGGCTGCGTGCGAGCCGACGGCGTCGTGACCGGACGAGTGGGGCGACGGCGACGGCGCTGCCGGCGGCACCACGCCGACGGCACCAGGGGCAGTTTGGGTGTCCGAACCACTTCCACCACAGGAAAGCACCCCAAGTGAGAGCGCTGCACCAAGCGCGAGAGCTCGCGCCCCGCTTCCGCGCGCCAGCATCACCGCCGCGGAGCCGCCGTCCGGCGGCGGCGGACTCCGAGAGCTGCTGCCGCGCAGGCGGCCGCCGCGAGCAAGGGCCCTGAAACGCTCATCGCACGGGTCCGCTGACCGAAGACGCTGCCGTCACCGGTGCGTACGACGCGCAAGGCGGTCGACACGGCGGGACGGCTCGTCGCCAGCCAGGCGAGGGTCTCTGCGCTTTGAGACCCCGTCAGGTAGAGCGTGGTGACCTCGCCTGCTGCCAACGGAAGGTTCTGGGTAGGCATTAACAGTTGGCCCTTTGGGTCGCGTACTTCCACCGTCGTCCTCCCTGGGGCCGCACTGGTCTGCATCTGGCCGCCGTTGGGCACCAGCTGCGTGATACCCCCGGTACCGCTCACCGAGACGGCAGGGCCAGCTGCGATGTTGCGTACGACGAACTCTGCCTGGCCGGCTGCGGGCAGGCTGGTGGCGTCCGGGTAGCCGAACAAGGATGGGCTTCCAGTCGCGGTCAGGCCCACGGCCGCGGTTGTCGTCCCGGCTGGCAGCGCGACGGTTGTGTCAAGGACCGCCGGCCCAACCGGCTTTCCGTTCGTGTCGCGGTAAACGACGATGCGGTGCTTGCCCGGCGGCAGAGACAGCGGGTCGGTAACCCGGGCAGGGGCGAAGCTCTGCAACACCTGTTTGCCGTCGACCTGGACATCAGCTACCAGCCCGCGCAGCCCGTGGACGACCACCACCTGGGCAGTCGATGCGGCGAAGGCGGGCGTCGCTGAGGTGAGAACGACGACCGTCGACCCAGCAGCCAGAAACGCGGGGAAAGTCCTCATTTCTCAGTCATAGCACCCTGCCGTGAGACGTCGGACAGGGGGTGCTGGGAGGCCGTGGTGTGCCGTCCTCGACGTTGGTGTCCAGCGCGTAAGTCGCACTGCCACTTCCAGCTACATGGCAAGCGTCTGGCGCCCTTGCTCGCCCCTGGAGACATCTGCCGGGCTACCGCGGCGCAAAGGCGGACAGCGCTGATCGGCGCCCGCCTGTCCCGCAGGACCGGCCAGAGCTACCGCGCCCACGACGTTGGTGACCGGCTGTCGCGCTGCATCCACGAGGCTCCGTGACCAGTCCCAGCGCGTAAGATGCTTAAGCGTCCCGCTGCTGGTGGAGACCAGTCCTCATCTGAACCTGTGCAAGGAGTCCCACCACCGTGTCCGAGGTCCGCATCGCAGCCGAGCCGCGCACCGAGTTCGGCAAGGGCGGCGCTCGCCGCACCCGCCGGGCCGGCAAGGTGCCCGCCGTCCTCTACGGTCACGGCGCGGCTCCGCGCCACCTGAGCCTGCCGAGCCGGGAGCTTGCCCTCGCCCTGCGCCGCGACGCCAACGCCCTGCTCACCCTCGAGGTCGAGGGCGGCAGCGAGCTCGCGCTGGCCAAGGACGTGCAGCGCGACCCCATCAAGCAGACCATCGAGCACGTCGACCTCATCGCCGTCCGACGCGGTGAGAAGGTCACCGTCGACGTCCCGATCACTCTGGTAGGCGAGGCTGACCGCGACACGCTGGTCGACCAGTTGCTGACCTCGCTGTCGCTCGAGGCCGAGGCCACCAACCTGCCGACCGGAGTCGAGGTCGACATCGCGGGCTTGGCCGTCGGGCAGCAGATCCATGCCTCACAGGTGCCACTGCCGGCGGGTGCAACGCTGGTCAGCGACGCGGAGCTGCTCGTCGTCAACGGCACGGCAGCGCCCACCGCGGAGCAGATCGACGCCGAGCTGTCCGAGGCTGAGGCCGAGATCGGTGCCGGGCAGGCAGGTCAGGAGGCCGCGGCCGCCGAGGCTGCTGCCGATGAGCCAGCTGGGGAGGGCGACATCGTTCCTGACACCGACAGCGCTGCCGGCGGTCCCGGCGGGGCGCCCAGCGCTACCAGCGGGGAGTGAGCTCACCCGCTCCTGAGGGCCCCTGGGTCGTCGTCGGGCTGGGCAATCCGGGGCCGGGTTATGCCGGCAACCGGCACAACATCGGGGCGATGGTGCTCGACGAGCTGGCCTCCCGCCTGGGTGGGCGGTTCAAAGCGGGTGTTCGCGGGCGTGCCGACGCGCTCGAGGGTCACCTCGCCGGCAAGCGCGTCGTGCTGGCCAAGCCCCGCTCGTACATGAACGAGTCGGGCGGTCCGGTCAGCTCCGTGCTGGGCTTCTACAAGGTGCCGGTCGAGCAGCTGCTCGTAGTCCATGACGAGCTCGACATCCCCTTCGACACGCTGCGCATCAAGGTCGGGGGCGGCCACGGTGGCCACAACGGACTGCGCTCGATCGACTCGTCCACCGGGTCCAAGGGCTACGCCCGGGTACGGGTCGGCATCGGCCGACCACCTGGGCGAATGGACCCGGCCGACTTCGTGCTCCGCGACTTCAGCCCGGCGGAGCGCAAGGAGCTGCCGTTCGTGCTCGACCGGGCCGCGGACGCAGTCGAGTCGGTCATCACGAGCGGGGTCGAGGCGGCGCAGAACGCCTTCCACGTCGGCTGACAGGCCAAGTCGGTACAGCTTCCACACCGTTCTCGCTGCTGGTACGTCCACGATAAAGGGACTGATGGTCGCCAAGTGCGCGAGCGATTTCGCCTCGCATCGAACACCTGTTGTGCGATCAGGCCCGCCGGCTCCGCCAGTAGGCAAACGGCCCCTGAGCGACACCCGCCAGCTCCAGCAGGGTGAGCGAGCGCGGGTACGCGGCGGTCTTGTTGGCGTTCTTGGTGCTTGCGGGGTCGAGCAGGTGCCGAAGCCCGAGCGGGAGCCGCTGCAGCATCTGCCGGCGCTCGACCGGCCGCTCGACGAACCGCTTGGTCATCGCTGCCCCCAGGCCCACGCCGTAGCCGCGGACCTGTCGCCGCAGGTCGGCTACTTCGCGGTGGTGCGCGTGCCACAGCACCGCGGACGGCTCGTAGACGATGGCGCCACCGCCGGCAAGAACCTCCAGGAAGATGTCGAGGTCCTCACCGCCGCATGCCGGGGTCCCGGTACCGAGGTGCACGTCGAAGCCGCCGATCCTCCGCAGCTCAGCGGTACGGAAGGCCGTGTTCGCGCCGCTGCCGAACACCCCAGCGTTGAACGGGTAGAGCGGGCTCGGGTCGCGATGCTGGTCCAGGTCGAAGCGCCGCCGGCTGAAGCCCTTGCCGAAGCCCCCGAACTGCTCGATCCACTGCTGGGCGGTGGTCTCGAGCTCGAGCGGCAGGATGAGCCCGGTCACGCACCCGACGTCGGGTGCGTCGAAGCCGATAAGCAGCGCGCCGAGCCACCCGGGGTCGACCACGACGTCGTCGTCGGAGAAGACGATGACGTCACCGCTGGCAGCAGTCAGGCCGGCGTTGCGGGCCCACGACAGGCCCGGCCGAGCTTCGGGGAGGTACCGGATGTCAGCGGCCGTCCACTCGGCGACGAACTGGGCCAGCCCACTTGAGGCCGGCCGGTTGTCGACGACGATGACCTCGTGCGGCGCGTGCTCCTGTTGCTGTAGGCCGCGCAGCACGCCGGCGAGTTCGTCGCCGGCAGCGATGGCGGTGACGACGACGCTGACCGAGGTGGCGACCGGCTCGCGGTGGCACGCCGTGTGGTCCGGCAGCCCGACCCCGGGCTGCACCCGACCCGGCCAGGTCAGCCCGTCCGCAGTGAGGTGACCCCGCACGGCATCCCCGAGCACCCGGTCGATCTCACGCGCCAGGCGCGCCGGGGGGCAGGGCAGCGTCACGGGGACGAGACCCAGCGGACGCCCGTGCAGCCTGACCAGCGGAAGGGCGCGGATGCTCTGGCCTGCTGCGTCGTCGGCAAGGTCTGGTAGCGGCTTCTCGAGGTCGATGGCCAGCAGCGGGTCCACCGCGACGCGTGGGATCGTCGTCATCGCGCACCCGGCCGGCAGCGCTGGCGAACGTAGCCGGCTCCGGCTCCGGCCACCGCAACCACCACAGCGCCCGCTCGGCGCCATCCTCCTGCGGCACCCAGCTCTCGCCGAACGGCCCGGGGCAAGGTGCTGCGCAGGTAGGTCCGCTCGCTCGCCAGGGCCGGGCCCGTGCCAACCAGGCTGGCCACGGCTGCTTTCGACTGGCCCTCGGCGTAGCAGCGCCGGACGAGGTAGCGCAGGGTCGTCCGGTCGGGGGTCACGTGGTGGTGCACGACAGAGTCCGGCGCGTACATCACCCGCGATCCGGCGTGGTCGGCAAGGGCGCGGATGGAGAACTCGGTCTCCTCGCATCCCAGGGGTAGGGTGCCAACGCGACCGAGGCCTTCGGTGAACCCACCCGCCCTGAACGCCGTCCGGCGGAAGGACATGTTGGCGCCGATGGGGTTGCGCACCTGTGCGGGCCGTTCGGGCAGGCCGCGGTAGCTGCATCCAACGACCCAGTCGAGTTCCGGCGGCAGCCACCGGGGTCGTCCCTGCTCCCAAGCGGCAAGGGCGGCACCGCCGACGCCGATCACGTCCGGGTCGGCATATGGCGCGAGCTGCAACTCGAGCCAGTCACCCGCCGGTTCGGCGTCGTCGTCGAGGAAGGCGATGACCTCGCCCGCGGCCGCCTCGACGCCCGTGTTGCGCGCTCCCGACAGACCGTTGCCGTACCGGTTGGCCAGCACCTCAACCTGCGGCGCGAAGGCGTGGGTGGCGCGGTCGAGCAGCTGCGGGTTGTGGTCCACCACCATCACCACCTGGATGGCCGGTCGGGTCTGCCGGGCCAAGGCCGCCACCCCGCGGGCGATGTCGTCCCAGCGGCGTTCGGTGTAGACGCAGACGACGACCGTGCACGTCGGCGAGGCACGAACCCCGCCGGGCCAGGCGGTCGGCGCATCGCCGACGACGGTCACCACCGGGCGACCGTCGTGCGGTCGACGAGCAGGGTCGCCTTAGACGGCGTCGAGGCATCCGGCGCACCCGCCCACGCCCCGCCGACGGCGAGGTTGAGCACCAGGTGCTCCGGCTGGTCGAAGACCCACAGCTGGCTGGCGGGGAGGTCAGCGCGGTCGACAGTCCCGTAGTCCTTGCCGTCCAACGAGAAGCTCACGCTGTCCGGCAGCCAGAGGGCGGAGTAGGTGTGGAAGCCGAGGGCAAGGCTGGTCGCGGCCGTCTGCTCGTAGCCGGGGCCGAAGCTGGCACCGCTCGTGGTCGGGCCGTGTACGTGCCCGTCCACCGCTGAAGGCCGCTGGCCGATGACCTCGGCGACGTCGATCTCGCCGCTCGAAGGCCAGGTCGCGGTGCCGACGGTGTCGCCCAAGCCCCAGAACGCCGGCCAGTAGCCGGTGCCCGCGGGGACCTGCATGACGGCGGAGACCCGGCCGTACCGGAAGCTGTACTGTCCGCCGGTCTCGAGGCGCGCGGAGGTGTAGCTGTTCGTCGCCCCGTCGGCGCCGGTGTAGGTTTCCCGCCGGGCGGTCAGCGCCAGGTGCCCGCTGCCGTCGAGAGCGACGTTGCTGGGGCGGGCCGTGTAGGCCTGCAGCTCGGCGCCGCCGCCCCAGCGGCCTCCGGTCTGCGCCTGCCACGTCGTGCTGGGCGCGGTACCGGCGGGACCGGAGAAGCTGTCGTCGAACGCCGTGCGCTCACCGGTCGTCGCGCTGCTGACGAGGGCCACGTCGACCGCGCCGACCGACGGCGCGCCGACGAGCCCGCGCAGCTCCAGGTGAAGAGCGCCGCTGGTGACGAGGACGGGGACGACGACGTGGTCGGCGTGCGCGAGCCCGACGCGGGCCGCGACATCGACCGACCGGGCCCGCGTCGTGCCCTGCGCCAGCACGTCGAACACGCGCTGACCGGCGTGCAGCCCGCCCGTCTCAGCCAGCAGCAGGTCGACCGCGTAGGTGCCAGCGGCAGGTACGGGGATGTCGAACGTCACCGCTCCTCGCCGTTGGGCTTGGTAGAGGGCGGGGCTCGCTGTGCCCGCGATCGGCGCCGAAGTACGGACGAGCTGGCCGCCGTGCGCGATGCCGGCATCGGGCTGCCAGGAGCGTCCGGCGGCATCCCGCATTACGGCCGGGTTGGCGCTGTACCGCCCCTGCCACGGCTGGGCAGCCACGACGCGAGTGAGGTCGGCAGTGGGCTGCACGGAAGCCACGGGCGCGAGGCCCTGCGGCAGCGTGCACCCGGCGACCACGGCAGTTGCCGCGCCGCACAGCGCGAGCGTCCGCAGCCGGCGGACCGCCGCCCGGGCGCGGGGGAGCCGGGGCGCTGTCACCAGGAAGGTGTCGGTGCGCCGCCGGTGGCACCGGTCACCCGAACGGGGCTTCAGCGCTGGGCGTACACCCGCACGTAGTCGACGAGCAGGGTCGACGGGAACGGGGTGCTCGCGTCTACCGGGGCCGGGTAGGTGCCGCCGACGGCAAGGTTGAGCAGAATGCTGAAGGGCTTGTCGAACACCGCACCCGCGCCGGCGGGAAGCTGACGGAGCTCCGCGTCGAGGCACACCTTCCCGTCGATGCGGATCACCATCGCGTCCGCCGTCCAGGTGAGGGTGTACGTGTGCCAGCCGGGCGCGACCGCCGTGCCCCGCAGCAGGCGCTGCCCGGTCACCGACCCATTCGGGGAACCGGGGGAGGGGTAGTGCAGGTAGGAGAACACGCGGTGCGCCTCGTCGTGCGTCTCCATGATGTCGACCTCGCCGGAAGCCGGCCAGCCCACCTCGGGGAAGTTGGCCCCGAGCAACCAGAAGGCGGGCCACAGCCCGGCCCCTGACGGCAGCTGCAGCCGGGCCTCGACCGTGCCGTACTTCGGCTCCACCCGCCCGGCGGTGGAGATCCGGGCCGAGCTGAACTGCTGGGTGATGCCGTCGGCACCGGTCACCGCACCGCGGCGCGCCGTCAGCTGCAGGTGGCCGTTGCCGTCGAGCCCGAGGTTGGCCGGGCTGGCGGTGTAGCTCTGCAGCTGCCCGCTACCCCAGCCGTTGCCGCCGGATCCCAGGGCCGTGGTCCAGTACCGCGCGTCGGGCGGCTTGCCGACACGGCCCGTGAATTCGTCGCTCCAGACCAGCCGGCCGAGGGTGGCCGCAGCGGGCGGCCGGGTGGGGCCGCTCGAGCCCGTCCCGACCTGGCCGGACGTCCCCGTCGCACTGCTCGCGCACGCAGCCGTAGTGAGTACGGCCAGGACGCCCGCACCCGCGGTCAGCCTGCGCAGGTATGTCGATGCGGTCATTGCGAGCACGTCCAGATGGCGCTGTCGCCGCTGCGGTGGGCGAGCGTCACGTCCGGGTCATCGCCGAGGACCTGCAGCAGCCCGGCGTACGTAGCGGGGGTGAGCAGCCCGTAGAGGTAGCCGAAGTTGGCGGTCCCCGGACCGGTCAGCAGGTACCCCGGTCCGTCGCCGGCCGCTGACAGGCATGCGTCGACGGCGAAGTTCTCGAGGTCCTGCGGGTCCTTCGCGACGATGCGGAACCCGGGGTCGTCGGACAGGACGTCGGCCGCGATCCGGTCTCCGCTCACATGCAGCGCGTACGAGGCGGTGCTGCGGGTCGGCGCGGCGCCATCCAACACCACCAGCGGCGCACCGGCGGGAGTGTGCGTCTCGAACCAGGCGGCGGCCGACGCCTCGCTCGGGTCGACATGGTTGACGAGTTCCAGCGCAAATGCGGCGGGCACGGCCAGCGTCCCCACCAGCGCGAGTCCGACGAGACCGGCAGCCCCGGCAACTCGCCGCCCGCGGGGGGCCGGCAGCAGCTCGGTGACGATCAGCACGCTCAGCCAAGGCAGGGCCAGCAGGTAGACCCGCAACACCCCCTCGTTGCCATAGGCCTGCCCGGCGAGCACGCCGACCGGCGCGACCGCCAGGAGCACGACCGGGCGGATGCGCTGCCACCGGCCGCCACGAACCGCACGCACTACAGCCAGCGCGGCAAGGCACCCCAGCAGTGCGACGAGGGCCGGGCCCGCCGTCTGGACGAGCCGAGCCCCAGGCAGGCTGGGGACGAGCCCACCCCCGGGCGCCCGGACGCTGTCGAACAGCCCGAACTGCAGGACGTGCCCGTGCGCCCGCAGGTACGGCCACGCCGTCGCGGTCCACGCCGCGAGGATGCCGGTGAACATCACCGGCCAGCGCCACCGCAGGCCGCCGCGGAAGACCCACAGCAGCCCGGCCTGCGCGAGGACGGCAAACGGCGTGAGCTGGTGTGACGCGGCAAGGGCCAGGAACAGCACGGCCAGCACGACCGCGCCGCCGCGCCCGGCCCACCACCCCGTGCCGGCCGCTCGCCGCAGCAGCCCGCCGACGATGACGAGCGCGAGCACGTACGCCAGGGCCTGCGGGGCGAAGTAGCCCTGCCCGATCCAGTTCCCCAACGTCAGCAGCAGGAGGGCCTGCCAGCGCCGGTTGCGCGGCAGGCGCAGCCCCCGGAACGCGAACAGGGCAGCACCGGAGCTGGCGAGCGCGAGGGCGAACTCCGCCCAGCGGGCGAGGTCACTGAACGAGATCCGGGTGACCGCGTGCATGGCGCCAGCGAGCAGGAAGAAGCCGGGGTAGTTGTCGTAGATGTCGGTCGAGCGGTGCAGGCCGTGGCTGAGGATGGCCGACGCGACGCCGATGTGCTTCTGCGTCCACGGGTAACGGGGCGCGCCGTAGAGCACGCCGGTCGTGCCGAACAGCAGCAGGACCAGCATCACCTGGCAGGCGACGAGCAGGCGGGGCGTCGCGTCGTCCCGCCGAAGGGCCACGACGTACGCGGCCAGCGCGAGCACGAACGAGGCGAACCAGACCGGCGAGAGCGCGCCCAGCAGGCCCCAGCCGTCGATCCGCGCGACGTCGGACAGGGGCAGTGCGACGGCCCACGCCGCAGCGGCAAGCCCGACCAGCAGCCAGCCGGCCACCTGCCTCGGCTGCCGGTGCGTTGTGGGCGCAGTGAGGGCTGGCCGGGCATCCGCATCCAGCACGGTCACGGTGCAGCGCCCGTCGTCGCGAGTGGCGGTCCGGTGACGGCTTCGCGTCGGGCCTCACTGACTGCCTCGCCCCTCAAGTCACGGATCAGGCGGGGCAGGACGACCGCGGCGACGAGCGTGTTGGCCAGCACCCACGCCACGGCGACACCGGTCGACCCGTCGCTGCTGCCGAGCAGGACCACGCCGACGAACAGCAGCGGGACGACAGCCCCCTGGCTCAGCAGGATCGCGAGCCCCCGACCGCGCACCCGGCACACCGCGGTGTACAGGGTCAGCACGGCCCGCGCGGGGCTGGCGAGGACCAGCAGCCGCAGGATGAGCACCGCGCCGCCGGTGGAGCGGTGCCCGAACACGAGCGTCATCAGCGGCGCCAGCGCGAGGCCGCCCACCACGATGGCCCCGACCAGCAGGACGCAGCGCTTGGCGACGCTGCGTGCCATCTGCAGCGCCGCGGACTCCTGGTGCGCCGCCTCGACCGTGAGCGACGTCGTCCAGCTGAGCACGAGCAGGTCGGCCGTCAGCACGACGAGGAACGGCAGGTAGAACACGGCGCTCTCCGCCGCGCCGACCACGCCGGTGACGAGCACGGGCAGCAACGTGCCGGACAGCTGGACGACGACGGCCGACGCGAACTCCATCCCCACGAAGCGCCGTACGCCTCGACGCCCGAGGGTGCGCATCACGGGGGAGTCGGCGGCGGCGCCGGAGTGTCGGGTGCGCGCGAGCACGTAGGCGTTGACGGGCAGCAGCAGGACGAGCATCGGCACGACCCAGGCGACGAACACGCCGTGAGCGAGGTGCAGGGTGACGACCAGCGGCAGCAGGGCGATCTTCGCGATCCCGAAGACGATGTTCTCGACCGCCACCCAGCGCGATGCACGGACCGCGGCGAGCACGGCGTCCTGCAGCACGAACACGCACCACGCCACCGCGCTCAGCACGAACAGCAGCTGCGTTCCCAGCGAGCCGCTGACGCCGAGGGGGTCGGCCCCGCTGACGTCAGCGATCACCACCAGCACCAGGGTCAGGACTGCCGTTGCGGCGGCGGCGGCGGCGTACGAGCGGACGATGAGCCGACGGGCGCCCGATCCGGCCAGTGGCAGGAAGCGGGCGACGACGGCGTTCAAGCCGAGCTGGCCAATAGCCGAGACCCCGACCATCGCGCTGACGAGGGCTCCCTCCCGCCCGATGGTGGAGGCGGGGAACAGCCGCGCTGCCACCGCCCAGAAGCCGACACCGAGCAGGCCGGTGGCGACGGTGTTGGCCATGAGCCACACGCCGTTCACGTGCACGGCGGCATACTGCGTCCGCCCGCGTGCGAGAGCTGCCACGGGTTGTTCTTCGGCAGGGTGTCGCGCCGGCATGAATCGAGTGCCGCCGGGTGCGCGCGCCGCCCGGCGGACTGTCGCGGCGGACGGGGTACGGCCACTCGGCCCAGCGGCAGCGTCCGTACGGCAGACCGCCCACCCCGCCGAGTGGTGTTCGTTCACCCGGACGTGCGATGCGGCGGCCTGACTAGTTACTTAGCGTCATGCATGTCGACGTCAGAGCCTCTGATGTTGACGGGGTAGCGATGACCTGCCGGCGAGATGGTCGCCTGGAGTGCCGGCAGCGAGCAGTGGCGAAACCGGACCCCTCCGACTCGGTCCGGAGGTCTGGATGTCCTACCAGCTGCCCATCACTGACGAGGCGCTCGCGTCACCCCGCGTGTCTGTCATCATCCCCACCCGCAACGAGGCACTGAACCTCCCGCTGGTGCTCGAGCTCATCCCGGCCGACTACGAGGTCGTCGTCGTCGACGGCCACTCGACGGACGGCTCGCTGGATGTGGCGAAGTCGCTGCGGCCCGACGCGATCGTTCTCACCCAGACCCGGCGCGGCAAGGGCAACGCGATGGCCTGCGGCTTCGCCGCCGCCACCGGCGACATCCTCGTCATGCTCGACGCGGACGGCTCGGCCGACCCCCGCGAGATCCCGCGCTACGTCCGCGCGCTGGTGGAGGGCGCCGATTTCGCCAAGGGGACCCGCTTTGCCGCGGGTGGTGGCAGCGACGACATCACGCGCATCCGCCGGATGGGCAACTGGGGCCTCAACGCAGTCGTGAACGTCCTGTACCGGACCTCATACACCGACCTCTGCTACGGCTACAACGCCTTCTGGCGGCACTGCCTGCCGGCGCTCGACCTCGCACCGGGTGAGACCAGCGACGAGATGCGCTGGGGCGACGGCTTCGAGGTCGAGACGCTGATCAACGTGCGCGTGGCGCAGGCCAACCTGCGCGTCGTCGAGGTCCCCTCGTATGAGGCGAACCGCGTGCACGGCGTGAGCAACCTCAACGCGGTCAGCGACGGTCTGCGGGTGCTGCGCACCATCGCTGCTGAGAAGCGGCGCGGGCGCGTAGCCACGACCGCCCCTGCTTCGGTGCCGCAGGTTCCGGTGGTTGCATCCGGTGCGGCTGTCCTGGTCACGGTCACCCTCGAGGACTCGATGTCAGCCGCCGTCGACGAGGCCTTCACGGCCGCTGCCTGGACCTATCCATTGGTTCCGCAGCCCAGCTCAGAGCGTGCTCCGGCCGAGCAGAACGTCATCGACCTGCGCGAAGCGGCGGTCGAGCGGGAGTTTGTCACGGTGCTGCGCGGCAACCGGTAGCGGCGCGACGGGCCCCTACTCGGAGCTCGTCCTACGCCGGCCGGGCGATCACGATGACGTTGTCGTCGTAGGACCGTCGCTCGGTGTCGAAGGCTCCTCCGCAGGTCAGTAGCACCAGCTGCGGCGGCCCGCCGGTCGTGAAGATGTTGAGCTGGTCTAGCGACGCCTTGCGTACCTGACGACGAGCGGTCACTACATACGCGTGCTTGCGTCCGTTCGCACCCGTGACGGTGACCGCCGAGCCGACCGGCAGCGAGCGCAAGTTGAACAGCGCACCTGCCACTCCGTTGTAGTCGACGTGCCCCGCCATGGTGACGGAGCCGGTCGGGTCCCCAGGGCGGGCGCCTCCCGCCCACCACACGACCGTGGCTGGGTCGGGCGGAACCACGAGTTCGCCGGTCGCGACATCAGTTGTCGTCGCCGTTATGGGGGAATGCAGGTGCAGCGCCGCCACCTCGACCTTGAGCGGAACCTGCTGCGAGGCAACCTGCAGGTCCTGCAATCCGGCGGGGTGGGAGTCCAGCAGCGACGTCGCGGCTGGACTGCCGGGTGTTACGGCCGGCAGGGCTGTCGATGCCGAGGCTGTCGCCGTCGCCACAGCTGAGGAAGCGCCTCCGCACCCCGCCACCAGGACACAGGCCGAGAGGCTGAGGCCGAGCGCCAGAGGCGACGTCCTCAGCGCACCATTCCCCTGCGGGCGGCACACCCGGGCGTACCGGGCAGCTAGTCGCATACTGAGGAGGCGCGCCTACGCGATCTCACTCGCAGGCCGCTCCGTGACAACCCCGCCAGGGTTAGGGCCCCGAGCCAGGCCAGAGGGGCGGAACCTGAGGTGGCCTGAGCGAACAGGCTCGGCTGTTCGGCGGCCAGACCGCTGTTACCGGTCTTGACCGTTTGCGGCTGCATCTGGGTCGAGGTCAGCTTGACGGGCATGGCAAGCCAGCCGAGGGTCGCGTTCTTGCTCGAGCCCGTGAGGTAGAGCACGGTTGCCGTCCCGGGCGTTACAGGGACTTTCTGCGAGCCGACCAGCGATGCTCCGCCCTGCGCGACCCTCAGCGAGAGGGTGTGGTCGCCCGGTTTGGTCGGCAGCGTCACTTCATGCGACGCTGCGATAGCGGCTGCTACTGCCCGACCGTCCAGGACCGGAAGGGACGTTGGCGCGAAGGCTGCGTTGCGGATGACGATGCCGGCACCGTTGACCTTGAAACTGCCCGGCTTGTCGCTGTAGGCAGTCAAGACCGGGCTCCCGCTCTCGGACAGTCCCGCGACAAGCGCTGTCTCCGTGTTGGCTGGCACGTTGACCCGCTGTGTGACCAGCGGCGCCGAGCCCGCTACCGCACCGGAGCGCTGAATGGTGATGGTGTGAGGGCCGGCCGGTAGGGGCAACTCGTCCGACACCCGGGACGGCGTGAAGCCTCTCATGACCACGGCACCGTCCACACTGACGTCGGCGACGATCCCGCGAAGGCCGTGTACCACGATGACAGTGCCTTGTGCCGGCGCCGCTGACGCGGCGGTGGCCGCGCCGACCGACGCCGCCGTCGCAACGAGTAGCGAGCCGCTGACCTTGACGACGATATAAAACACGCGCTCTCCTTTTGCTATTGGACACGTCCCTGTACTGCCGAACATTTCTTAGTTTTCCTAGCGCGTGCACTCGCTCCGGTGGGGAAGGTGTGAACAGGCTTGCCTGCTGTTGGTGCTGCTGGTGCCTGTACGGCCACGGCCGCGAAGTAGTTCTCTCCTTGTCTCAGCGACCGCACGTTCCACGTCGAGGTCGAGACGGGGGGGAGATTCCGAGCCAGGTCGGCGGTGAGAGGGACGCGGTCGTTGAGCACGTCAACACCGTTTAGCGGCACCAACAAGCCCACGCCGAGCCCCTTTACCACCGCTTCTTTACGCGTCCACAGCGTGAAGTACTGTTCGATGTAGTCGCCCGCAGTCAGCGCCGACAGCGCCCGTTGTTCGGCTGGTGCAAAGAGCTTCCTCAGCTCGGGGTCCGGCAACTCGGGCTGGAATCGCTCGACGTCGACACCGACCTCCCGCCCATTCGCGACAGCGATGAGCCCACGGTCGCCCGAGTGCGACATGTTGAAGCGAAGCCATCCGGCACCAGGGGCCGAGACGAACGGCTTGCCGTGCGGACCGACACCCAGTGCTACCTCGGCTGCGGGCCGGTCTAAATAGTGGCCAAGCAGCTGCCGCAGGTGACCGCGAGCGGCAGCACTGCGCGAGGCGTCGCACGGACGGACGAACCGGCTCGTGCGCTCTCGCTCGTCCGCCGACAAGACCGAGGTCAAGGCGTGGAGCTCGTCGCCGTCGACATCCAGGCGCACCTGCCAGACGTGCACGTCCTCCGGGTTCGGCGGCGCGAGAGGTGTGCTCACCCGACCAGTCCGAAGCTCTCGTGCTGCATGGCGGCACGCACGGACTCGGCCACGGTCGCGGCGAGTACGGCGACGTTGGGCTGCAAAACCATGGCGGTGTGTCCCCCCGGCACCTGGTGCCACTGCAGCGGACCGGGATGGAAGGCCTGCCACTCCCGCAGCCACAGTGTTGCGGCGGCGTCCTCGCTGACGAACAGGGTCAGGGGTGCAGTTGTCGTGGCGATGTCGTAGTCCTTCAGCCACGCACGCACCCTCGCGCGGTCGAAGTAGTCAGGCTGCTGCCTGATCCCCGGCATCCGTGCGCGGACAGCCCGGGAGCGGTCCCCGATCGCCTCGCCGCAGGCCCGCAGGAATTGCCGGGGCCCGGCGGACCAGTGCCGAACGAACCGCTGCCGGGCCGTCTCACCGAACAGCAGGGCGGCAAGGGAGGGCGGCACCGTGTCGACGAGCCCCAAGAACGCGACGCGCTCCCCGCTCTCGGTGAGCAGGCGGGCGATCTCGTACGCCAGCAGCCCGCCCCGCGAGTAACCCGCCAGCAGGTACGGGCCGCGCGGCTGTGTTCTACGGATGGACGTCAGCAGAGCTTGCGCCTGCTCGGCGATCCCGCCGCCGGGGGCGCCGATGTGCGGCTGCTCGGGCAGCAGCCCGACGATGCGTTGGTCGGTCGGCAGCGCTCGCATGAAGTGGCGCAGGGTCAGCAGGCTCGGTTGGTTGGGGTGAATGAAGAACAGCGGGGTCCGGTCCTCACCGAGCGGCACCGGCCCACCTGCTGGCGACGCCGATGCCGCTGGCCCGAGGTAGCCCGCCAGCCTGGCGGGGGTAGCGCCCACCTCGAACAGCGCGGCGAGCGGCAGGTCGTGTCCGGTTCGGCGCTTGACCTCGGTCATCAGCCGCACCGCGAGCAGGGAGTGGCCGCCGAGCTCGAAGAAGTCGTCGTCGATACCCACGCGGGTCACGCGCAGGGTCTTGGTGAACGCCTGGCACAGCTGCTCCTCGAGCGCGGTGCGCGGCACCGCTCGTCCACCCGCGTCGGGACGCGCCTCAAACGCGGGCGCAGGTAGCGCGCCGCGGTCGATCTTTCCGCTGCCGTTGAGGGGCCAGGCATCGAGTGCCACGATCGCCGTGGGGAGCATGTAGTCCGGCAGGCGGGTGCGCAGCCGGCCCCGAACGTCATTGGCGTCGATGCGAACCGCAGGAGCGACGACGTAGCCGACGAGCCGAGCGCCGACTCCGCTGCCGGAGGCCACGACCAGCGCCGAGCTGACGCCGGGCTCGTCGAGCAGCGCGGCTTCGATCTCGCCCGGTTCAATGCGGAACCCGCGAAGCTTGATCTGGTGGTCGAGCCGTCCCAGGTGGCGCAGCCTGCCGTCCGATAGGAAGGTCACCACGTCGCCGGTGCGGTACATCAGCCGACCCGGGTGGCCGGGCTCCGGGACGAAGCGCTCCCGCGTCAGTTCTGGCCGCCCGAGGTAGCCCTCGGCGACCCCGTCCCCACCGATGCACAGCTCCCCGGACACCCCGATGGGGGTCTGCTCATCGTGCCGCCCCAGCACATAGACCCGGGTGTTAGCCATCGGGCGTCCGATGGTGACGTCGTCAGCCCGGGTGATGCGGGCGAGCGTCGACCAGACCGTGGTCTCGGTGGGTCCGTAGCAGTTCCACAGCTCGCTGCACCGCTGGAGCAGTGCTGCGGCCACGGCGGGCGGCAGGCTCTCGCCACCGCAAAGGGCAACGAGACCGGGTCGGCCGGTCCAGCCTGCCTCGAGAAGCGTCTCCCAGGTCGCCGGCGTCGCCTGCAGGATCGTGGCACCGGCATCGTCAAGCAGCCGGGCGAGCAAGCGTCCGTCCGCGGCCTGCTCGCGGGAAGCGACCACGACGCGCGCGCCGACGGTGAGCGGGAGCAGCAGCTCGACCACCGAGATGTCGAAGGCGTGCGTGGTGACGGCGACGACGACGTCGCCGGCGTCCATGCCTGGCTCGCGGGCCATCGAGCTCACGAGGTTGACCACCGCGCGGTGCTGGACCCGCACCCCCTTGGGCCGTCCGGTGGAGCCGGACGTGTAGAGCACGTATGCCGGATCGTCGGCGAGGACCGCTACATCACGCAGCTGCTCACGGGCGGTCGAGTTGCGGCCGGGCATCGCGATCCGCCTGCCAGGTGCTCCCGGAAGCAGGGGTGCGTCGCCAGCAGTCAGCAGAACCGTAGCGCCCGAGTCGTCCAGCATGTACGACAGCCGGTCCGGCGGATGTCCCGGATCGAGCGGCAGGTACGCCGCCCCCGACTTGAGGATGCCGACCAGCCCGACGACCATCTCCAACGAGCGATGGGCGTGGAACGCGACCACCTGACCGGGCCCGACATCGGCAGCCTGCAATCGAGCAGCCACGCGGTAGGACCACCGGTCGAGCTCCGCGTACGTCAGGCGCGAGCCGTCGAACTGCACCGCAACCTCGTCCGGGCTCTGCCGGCAGCACGCCTCGATGAGCTCGTGCAGGCAGCTGTCTCGCGGATAGTCGACCTGCGTCGCGTTCCAGTCGGCGAACTCCTGCTGCTCCCGGTCAGTCAGGACGGGCAGTGTCGAGACAGGCGCTTCCGGACCCGCGAGCACGCCATCGAGCAGCGTCAGCCAGTGGCCGATCATGCGCTCGGCGGTCTGCCGGTCGAACAGGTCGCTGTCGTAGATCACCCTGCCGGCGAGGTGCCCGTCGGGGCGCTCGTCCAGCTCGAGGCTGAGGTCGAGCTTGGCGTGCCCGATGGCGTCGCCGATGCCGGCCTCCATCTGGTGCAGGCTCCACTCGGGGTCGACCGCGGCCAGGGGTGGCTCGAGGATCAGCATCGCCTGGAACAGCCGGTTCACGCCCACGCGAGGCCCCGCCAGCTCCTGGACGAGCCAGTCGAAGGGCACCGGCGCATCCAGGGCCGACACCACATCAGCGCGGACTCGCTGCAGCAACTCGTGGAACGACGGGTCGTCTGCGAGCTGGCACCGGATGAGCAGGGGAGTGAGGCAGTAGCCGACGAGCGAGCTCCACTCCGTACCTCGTCGCGCATCGCTTTCGGTGCCGAACACGACGTCGTCCTGGCCGCTGTAGCGCGACAGCAGCACGCCGAACGCGGCTCCCAGCACCTGGAACAGCGTCGCCCCGTTGTGCTGGCCGATGCCCCGCAAGCCGTCGACGGTGACCTTCGGCACCTCGACGGCGAGCATGCCGCCGTGGAACTGCTGACGAGCGGGCCGCGGGTGGTCAGTCGGCAGCTCGAGTGGCGGCGCGCTCGCCAGGCTCCGCCAGCGCTCGAGGTTGTCCCGCAGCCGGGAGTTCGCTACCCACGCCCGCTCTGCTCTGGCGTAGTCGGTGTAGCGCACTGCCGGCTCCGACAGGGGCGAGGGCCTGCCGCCCGAGAACGCGTCGTAGAGCGCGACGAGCTCGGGCAGCACCGTGCGATAGAGGGAGACGCCATCGAAGACCAGGTGGTGCATCGCGAGGTAGAGCCGGTGGTGGCTGTCGGTAAACCGGACCAGCATGGGGCGCAGGAGCGGGCCAGCGGCGAGGTCATACGGCTCCCGCGCCACCTCGGCAGCTCGTCGGGCTGCTTCCTGCAGGGCCGCGTCCGGCGACAGCGAGCTGAGGTCGACCAGCGGCACGTCGACGGCCGACGGCGGGTGAACGATCTGGACGGGGCCGGTATCGAGCTCGGTGAACGTCGTGCGCCATGCCTCGTGGCGATGGACGAGCTCGGTGAACGCGCGGCGGAAGGCATCGACGTCGAAGGCGCCGTCCTTGCGGATCGTCACGGCCTCGTTGAAGACCGAAACGCCCGGCGCCAGGCGGCTGAAGTACCAGGGGCGCTCCTGGGCGATCGACAGCGGTGCCGGCTCGTCCTGCTGCGGCCGGGGCTGGGGCGACATGATCGAGGGCGACGCGGCCCCAGCGGATGGGCTCGCCCGGATGCGTGACTCCAGCAGCCTGCGCTGCGCGGCCGTCAGCTGCCCCGCCCGCGCTGGCGGCTCGGCTGAGTTGGTCACCGGAGCGCTCGTCACCGCGAGAACGTGACCGGTAGGGCGGTCAGCCCCCGCAGCCCCAGGTTCGCCCGCCACTGCAACGACTCGGTGGCCAGACGCAGGTCGGGAAGCCGGTACAGGAGCTGAGTGAAGGCGATGTGCGCCTCCATGCGGGCCAGCGGGGCGCCGAAGCAGAAGTGGCTCGACCAGCCGAAGGCGAGGTGGCGGTTGTCGCCACGCCCGAGGTCCAGCGAGTTGGGCTCGGGGAACCGGTTCGGGTCCCGGTTGCCGGCTCCCATGACGGCGATGACGGCTTGGCCGGCCGCGATCTGCTGGCCGCCGAGCACGATGTCGCGCGGGGCGATCCGCGCCGTGTGCTGGCTGGGGCTCTCGAAGCGCAGCAGCTCCTCGACCGCCGAGGGCATCAGGCTGGCGTCATCACGCAGCTGCTCAAGCGCCCCCGGGTTGCGCAGCAGGGTGAGCAGCCCGTTGCCGATGAGGTTGGTTGTCGTCTCCTGGCCGCCGACCATGGTCACGATGACGTTGGCGATGACTTCGTCCTCGGTCAGCCGGTCACCGTCGACCTCGGCGCTGGTCAGGGCACCGATCAGGCCGCTCTCGACGCCACCCGCCTGCTGACGCACCGTGTCGCGGAAGTAGTCGGTCATCTCCTCCAGGCTCGCCAGCATCCGCGCGGCGTGGCCCGGGTTGTGCTGGAAGTTGCCCAGCATCTCGGCGAAGTCCTGCGACCACTCCTTGAGCTTCACGTGGTCACTGGTGGGCACGCCCAGCATCTCCGCTGTGACGATGGCCGGCAGGGGGTTGGCCAGCTCTGACATGACGTCGAGCTCGCCCCGGTCGATCACACCCTCGGCGGGGCCGTCTATGACTCGGTCGAGCAGGCCGTCCGTGATCTCGACGATGTGGGCCCGCAGCCGCTCGATGCGACGCGGGGTGAACGCCGCCGCCGACAGCGAGCGGACGCGCCCGTGCTGCGGCGGGTCGAGGAAGAGCATCTGGCGGACCATGACCTGGGCGACCGGTCCGAGCTGCTCCAGGCGAAGCTCGGCCAGCTTCTGCGGGGTCGGTGTGCGGTCGGCCGAGAAGTGCTGCAGGACGCTGACGACGTCGGCGTAGCGCGTGACCACCCAGGCGTGCAGGTAGGGGTCCCACAGCACGGGCGCCTCGGTCCGCAGTCGCTCGTAGAGCGGGTACGGGTCGGCCAGGACGTCGGGGTCCAGCAGGTGGAACAGGCTGAGGGGTTCGGCGGCCCGTGCCTTGGCCGAGCCCCTGCTCTGCGGCAACTCGCTCGTCGGCGTTGTCGGTGTCGCCGCGATCGGAGCCGGCGAATCAACCGTCAAGGCGCGTCGCCCGCGAGACCGTCAGCCAGCCGGTCGGCCTCCTCGTCGGTGAGCGCCTCGATCTCCTCGAGCAGCAGCCGCTCGACCTCGACCGCCATGGCCGCGGCAGTGGGGTGGCTGAACACCGTTCGCAGCGAGACCTCCAGGCCGAACCGCTCGCCGATCCGCTGGACGAGCTGCGCGCCCAGCATCGAGTGGCCGCCGAGCAGGAAGAAGTTCTGGTCGGTTCCGACGCGCTCGACCCCGAGCACCTCGGCGATCACTGTCGCGACAGCCGCTTCGAGTTCGCTGCCCGGTGCCTCGGCTGCATTGGCATCCGCAGCCGCTGCGGCGGGAGCGGCCTCGGCGAGGGTGGTGAGGGCGACGCGGTCGAGTTTCCCGTTTGGCGTCAGCGGAAGGGCGTCCAGCTCGTGGATGGCGGCGGGCAGCAAGTAGCCGGGCAGCCGCTGGGCGAGGTAGGCGCGGAGCTCGTTGGTCACCCCGGCACGGCCCGGGTCGGGTACGACGTATGCCACGAGCCGCCGCTCAGCTGACACCTCGCCGACGGCCACCACGGCGCTGCCTCGGACGGCAGGGTGCCGCGACAGCGCCGCCTCGATCTCGCGCAGTTCCACCCGGAAGCCGCGGATCTTGACCTGCTCGTCCCTCCGACCGCAGAACTCGATCTCTCCGCCAGGGAGGCGGCGAGCCAGGTCGCCGGTCAGGTAGACGCGGGCGGTCGGGTCATCGACGAAGGGGTCCGGCCGGAACTTCTCCGCCGTCAGGTCGGCCCGGTGCAGGTAGCCCTGCGCGACGGACACACCGCCGATCACCAGCTCGCCGACCTCGCCGGTGGGCACCTCGCGGAAAGCGCTGTCGACCAGGTGCACGGCGACGCCGTCGATGGGCCGGCCGATCGAGGGCAGCACATTGTGGGTGAGCGCCGCCGAGGGCGGCGCGTCCGGCCGCTCGTCGTCGACAGGAATGACCCCGGAGGTGGAGACCACGGCCGCCTCGGTCACCCCATAGTTGTTGACGAGGCTGAATGGCAGGCCGGCCCGAGGCCGTCGGTGCAGGGTGTCTCCGCCGGTCAGCAGGAAGCGCAGCGGGCACGGCGGCCACTCGAGGGCGAGCACCGCCTCTGCCAGGGGGGTCGGCAGGAAGCTCACCGAGATCTCCTGTGCGACCAGCCAGTCGCGCAGTGCGGCCGGGTCGGTCCGGGTGGCGTCGTCGGGGATGTGCAGCGAGGCACCGGCAGCCAGGTAGGGCCAGATCTCCCACACGGCGGCGTCAAAGCTCGGACTCGCGATCTGCGTCCCGCGGTCGGCGGCCGTGATGGCGAATACGCGCTGGTGCCAGCTGATGAGGTTGAGCAGGCTGGCGTGCGTGACCGCGACCCCCTTGGGGGTACCAGTCGACCCCGAGGTGTAGACGACGTAGGCGACGTCGGTCGCGCGTCGCGCGCGAGGCTGCGGGTCGCCGGCCGAGGGGGCGGTGGCCGGGGTCGCGCCCGGCTCAGGATCGGTCGTCGGCCTGAGGACCTCGAGGCCCGCAAAGCGGGGCGCCAGGGCAGGGTCGGCGATGACCAGCAGAGCTGCCGCGTCCTGCACCATGAAACGCAAGCGTTCATCCGGGTAGCCGGCGTCTAGCGGCAGGTAGGCGGCGCCGGTCATCAGCACGGCCAACGTGCTGACCAGGAAGTCGGCAGAGCGCTCGAGGCAGATGCCAACGACGTCGCCCGGGCCCGCCCCGCGGGCCCGGATCTGCCGCGCCAGCTCGCTCGCCTGCCCAACGAGTGCTTCGTAGGTCAGGGAGACGTCCGAGGACGATGCCGCCAGTCGAGCTGGCAGGCGCCTGGCCATGTCGATGACGCGCTCGTCGACCAGACCGTTGTCGTGGTCAGCGGGCAGCAGGTAGCCACTGGGCTCAGTGAGCGGCTTGCTGTGCATGCAGTTACTCTCCGAAACCGGGGCTGCTACCGAGAGTTGTCTTGCCGATGTTTCCTCCCTGTGAACCTAACCCATGGGCGAACCGGTACGGATCCGGCAAACCCGAGCGTGCGGGGTGAACGACGGCAGCCCGAGCGGGAGCGGGGCGCATCGTCCGGGCGGGATCCGAACCCCGTCAGCCAGAGGGCGGTCATTCACGGCTGGGCAGCCGCCGGCGGCCTGGCCCTCGCGATGTGCAATTTGGGACCCCCTGCCGAAACCGTAACTGATGGTGAGATACCTCACGTCAGTTCTTCGGCTTTTGCCGTACTTTGACGTCAGTTGCTCCAATCTGCGCGAGAGCGAGCAGACACTCACGGTTGCGAGACACCCCCCCTTGCCTCGCCCGCCCATCGCCGTCTACATTTCGCCACGAGGGTGTTTCCCACGGTAACGCCGAGGTTTCGGAGGCGGATGCAACAGCGCCACCGAACCTGCTGGAGCCGTTAAGGCCATTCGCGAGGCACGCGCACAACCCCCGTGCTACGAGAGGGCGGAGCCCGGTCGTGCACGGGTTCACCTACACAATTTCGACGGCACAGCTTCCCAAGGATGGAGACGCGGTGTGACGGACGTCATCACGGTCAGTATCGTCGTGCCGGCGTACAACGAGGCTTTGCGCTTGCCGGCCTCACTGACTCGTCTCGTCGCTCTACTGCGTGATCCCACCCAGCGCTACGAGCTGGTCCTCGTCGACGACGGCAGCACAGACGACACGGCCGCCGTGGCCCAGCAGTGCCTCGACGGGCTGCCTAACGCCAGCGTGGTCCGGCTGCCTTGGAACTTGGGGAAGGGAGCAGCCGTCCGCAGCGGCGTCAGCGTCGCTCGGGGGCAGGTCATTGTGTTCATGGACGCCGACCTCGCAGGTGACTTGAACCAGCTGCCGGCGCTCGTCGCCCGGCTGGAGCACGCCCACATCGCCCTCGGATCGCGGCTCAAGGAAGGTGCCGAGGTCGTCGGCCGGACAGCCGCTCGCAGCCTTGGTGGAGCGGCCTACAGCCGGTTGGCGCGCAGCATTGCACTCGTCGCCGTCACCGACACGCAGTGCGGCTTCAAGGCCTTTCACGCACCTGTCGCAAAACTGCTGTTCAGCCTCACGAAGTCCAACGGGTTCGGGTTCGACGTCGAGGTCCTGGCGCTTGCCGAGCTGTTCGGCCTGCGCATCGACGAGTTCCCGATCAGGTGGACGGCCGTTGATGGCGGCCACGCATCGGCGGCCCGACACGGCACGGGGATGCTGTTCGACCTGCTGCGGGCGCGGCGTCACCGGGTTCGCGCACGCCGGGGGAATGGTCGGCCGTCCATCCCGCCCGGTCCCTTCACCTGGGTCGCCGGCAATGCGCCGCGCACTGATCAGAACGAGCCCGTCCAGCCGCGCGACCCTGCCGACCAGGTATCGGTGATCGACCTCGACCGGCCGGTCGCCCTGCGATCGAGACATCAGGTTACGGCCGGGGCCGCTGAATGACCGCTCACGTCAGTGCGGGTATGTCTGCCGCAGTCTCCACCGCGCCTCGGGTGGCGGGCGCGCGCCGTGCTCAGCTGAGTCCACCTCGGCCGCTGGCCCACGAGAGCAACGTGGTGGCCACCACCCCGCGGTCGGCGCTGGTCGGCGTGTCCCTCCTGCTGACACTCGCGTGCATCCTGCAGCGCCCCGGGCAGCTCATCGCCGACACGAAACTGCCGCTGATCCTCAACCCGAGCGGCTTCCTCGCCAGCGCCATGCATCTGTGGAACCCGGCGACCGACTTCGGGACCCTGCAGAACCAGGCCGTCGGCTACGCGTTCCCGATGGGCAGCTCTTTTCTCCTGGGGCGGGTGCTCGGGCTGGCCGCCTGGCTCACCGAGCGGCTCTGGCTCGGCCTGCTGCTGTCGGCAGCTGTCTGGGGCGTGGTCCGCCTGGCGGAAGCTTTGCGTATCGGGCGGCCGGCCTCCCGCTTGCTCGCCGGCCTCGCGTATGCGCTGTCGCCCTTCTTCCTCTCGCAGCTGGGCAGCACCTCGGTCGGGGTTCTTGCCGCCGTCGTCCTGCCGTGGGCGCTGCTGCCCCTGGTGCTGGTCACCCGTACCGACGCCCGCCTGTCCCCGCGCCGGGCGGCGGCCCTGTCCGGTCTCGCCATCGCCGCCGCGGGTGGTGTCAACGCGAGCGTCACGCTCGCGGCCGTCCTACCCCCCGCGCTCTGGCTCCTGACCTGCCGCGGATCAGCCGCGTGGCGGCTGCGCGGCTGGTGGCTGCTCTCGCTGGTCCTCGCGTGCTTCTGGTGGTTGGTTCCCCTGTTCCTGCAGGGCCGCTACGGCATGAACTTCGTCGCCTACAGCGAGACCGCCGACGTGACAACGTCTGTCACCTCCTCGCCGGAGGTGCTCCGCGGCACTCCCGACTGGCTGTCGCTGCTCGTCGTCGGGCGGGTGTGGCTGCCTTCGGGGATGACGTACCTGACGTCGGTCCCCGTGATCCTCGCCAGCTGGGCCGTCACCATCGGCGGCCTGGTGGGGCTAGGGATGCTGCGCCGCCGCGGCCAGTTCCTCATCGCACTGCTCGGCCTCGGAACGGTTCTCGTCGCGGCGGGGTACTACGGCCCGGCCGCTGGTCTGCTGGGCTCGCCGTACCGGGACCTGCTGACCGGCGCGCTGTCGCCGCTGCGCAACGTGGCCAAGTTCGAGCCGTTGGTGCGCCTGCCCCTGGCGCTCGGCGTGGCACACCTGCTCGGCCGGATACCGGCAACCCGCCTGCTGGGCGCCCGAGTCGGCCGGGCGGTTGCCCTCGGCCTGGCGCTCGCAGCGATCGCGGTCACCGCGACACCGCTGCTGGTCTCCCGCATCACGACCGACGGCTCCTTCACGGCCGTACCGGCCTACTGGCAGCAGGCGGCGACGTGGCTCGACGACCACGCCGGAGGCGGCCGGACGCTCGCGGTGCCGGGCAGCGCGTTCGGCGAGTACGAGTGGGGGCGTCCGATGGACGAGCCGCTCAGCTGGTTGGCCCGCACCCCGTGGGGAACCCGCTCGCTGCTCCCGCTCGGCGGTGAGGGGTCGACCCGGCTCCTGGACAGCGTCGAGACCGCCCTGTCTCAGGGAAGCGCTCCCCGCCTGGCCGACGTGCTGCGCCGGGCCGGCGTCAGCCAGCTGCTGGTGCGGCACGACCTCGACCCCACGAGCAACGACCCCCGCCCAACGTCAGCGGAGATGCGACGTGCGCTTGCCGGATCCGGCCTGACCCTCGCCGAGTCCTTCGGGCCCGTCCTGCCGACGGCCGCGTCACCCGAGGAGCGCCTTCTCGGCAAGCAGCCCGGCACCCGTGACCCGCGGCTCGAGGTCTGGCAGGTCCCGGGCGGTGCCGGCCTGGTCGACACCTACCCGGCCTCGCAGGAGACGGTGCTCTCCGGCGGTCCGGAAGCCGTCCCCACCCTCGCTGCCCAGGGCCTGCTCGGGCAGCGCCCGATCATCATGGCCGGTGACCTGCCGCAGGCCAAGGGCGCCCTGCCGGCCCCAAAAGCCTGGTACGGCACCGACACACTGCAGCGCCGTGACGAGAACTTCGGGCAGGTGCACCGCAACGACTCCTACCTGCTGACCCCTGGTGAGCTCCCTGCCGGGTCAAAGGGTCCTGTGGAGCAGCGGCTCAACGTGCCGGCCGCCGACCACCAGACGGTGGCCGCCTACACCGGGGTCGCCGGGGTCTCCGCCTCGTCCTCCGGCTTTCCGCTGGGGTCGTCGCCGATGTTCGCGCCGTTCTACGCCATTGACGGCGACACCTCCACCGCTTGGCAGGCGGCCGCGATGCCGCGCACCGACGTCGGTCAGTGGCTCCAGGTGAACTTCACCGGCCCCAGGAACCTGCCCGCCGTCACGGTCCGGCTGCTGGCCGACAGCCCGCTGCGGCCGAAGGTCACCGCCCTTAGGGTGACGACCGACCAGGGGTCGATCGTCTCGCCCGTCGCGTCCACCGAGGCGCCGCTGCGCCTGCGCGTCCCGGCCGGCCCGACGAAGACCCTCCGGATTACGTTCGCCGGCATCTCCGAGCGCGGCTACCCGCTGCTCGGGCCCGCGATCCGCGAGATCCAGGGCCTCGGCACCACAGCGCAGCGCACGGTCGTCCTGCCGACTGACGTGACATCCCAGCCGTGGAGCAGTTCGGTCGGCGAGGTGTCGTACGTGTTCAACCGGGCGCGCACCGACCCCGCTCCGACGTTGGAGCGCGACGAGGAGGGCGAGCTCTCCCGCCAGTTCGTCGCGCCGCGGGCGCTGCGCCTGACGGGGACAGGATCCGTACTGCTCGATGCTTCGGCGGCGCCCGTGTTCGGACCGAACGGCCGGCAGACCCTCGAGTGCGGGAGCGGCCCGACAGTCCTGCTGGACGACCAGCTCATCTCCACTGCGCTGACGGGCTCCCGAGCCGACGTTGCCGCCCTTCGCCCCGTGTCGATGCGACTCTGCACGCCGCCGGCCGGCACGTCGGTCGCCGCCGGGACGCACGTGCTGCAGACCCTGCCGCAGGTGGGCATCCGGGGCGTCGACCAGTTCGTGCTGAACAGCGCACCCGCGGCGTCCGCGACAGCGGTGGCTAGCCGGCTCGCCAAGCTGGACTCGTCGACGCCCGAGCACCGGCGCGTCGCGCTGGCAGCCGGCCCGGCCGTCTTCCTGGCCGTCCACGAGAATGCCAACGACTCGTGGTCGGCGAGTTTCAACGGCGCCAAGCTGCAGGCGGTTCGTCTCGACGGATGGCAGCAGGGCTATTTCGTGCCGGCCGGTGCTGCCGGAACGGTCGAGTTGACGAACAACCCCGGCATCCTGCTGCGCTGGGAGCTGCTGGCCGGGGCCGTGCTGGCAGTGGGGCTCGTCCTGCTGGCCTTGTGGCCAGGGCGCGCCTCCGGGCGGCGAGTCCGGAGCTGGCAGCCGGACGGCCGCACCACCCGTGCGCTGTGTCTGGTCACCGGTGTCGGCATCGCCCTGCTGGTGAGCTGGCCGGCCGTGCTGGCCATCCCGCTCGTCGTCCTGGCCAGCAGGCTGTGGCCGCGAGCCTGGGTGTGGATCGCCGTTGCCGGCGCCGGGTGCGCGGCGGTGAGCACGGCTGTCGACCCGGGCAGCTACCCGTCGGAGCACATCGGCGCCTACGGCGCGCTCGCTGTGGTGGCTGCGACGGTTGCACTCGTCGCCGTGGTCGTCGGCAGCGGATGGCAGCACGACTCGCCGCCCATCGGCGTGCCGGACGAGCAGCCGGTCAGCGAGTGATCACCGCGTAACCTCGAGAGCGACTCGAGGGGTTGGGCAGTGCAGATCCTGGTAACAGGTGGCGCCGGTTTCATCGGCGCCAACTTCGTGCGGTACGTGCTGCGGGAGCGGCCGTCCTGGCGCATCGTCGTGCTCGACAAGCTCACCTACGCTGCCGACGAGACGACGCTGGCCGAGGTCCGCGACCGCATCGATCTGATAGTCGGCGACATCGCCGACGGTTCGACTGTCGACCCGCTCGTCGCCGCCGCGGACCTTGTCGTGCACTTCGCGGCCGAGTCGCACAACGACAACTCGTTGGCCGAGCCGTGGCCGTTCGTCGCCACCAACGTGGTCGGCACATTCACCTTGCTCGAGGCGGTCCGCCGGCACGCCACCCGGCTGCACCACATCTCCACCGACGAGGTGTTCGGGGACCTCGCGCTGGACGAGGACCGGCGGTTCGACGAGCTGACTGCCTACCGGCCCTCGAGCCCGTACTCGGCGACCAAGGCGGGATCGGACCTGTTGGTGCAGGCCTGGGTGCGCTCGTTCGGGGTGCAGGCCACTATCTCCAACTGCTCCAACAACTACGGCCCCTGGCAGCACGTGGAGAAGTTCATCCCGCGCCAGATCACCAACGTGCTCAACGGCGGTCGCCCCAAGCTCTACGGGCAGGGGCGCAACGTGCGCGACTGGCTGCACGTCGACGACCACTGCAGCGCCGTCGTCGCCGTCATCGAGCGCGGGCAGCCAGGCGAGACCTACCTGATCGGGGCCGACGGGGAGCGCGACAACCGCACCGTCGTGGAGGCGATCCTGCAATGTCTCGGGCACGACCCGGCAGGCTACGACCTGGTCCCCGACCGTCCTGGGCACGACCGCCGCTACGCCATCGACTCCGGCAAGCTGCGGCGCGAGCTGGGCTGGGCACCGAGCTACCCGAACTTCGAGGCCGGCCTGGCCACCACCATCGAGTGGTACCGCGACAACGAGCAGTGGTGGCGCCCCGCCAAGGCCGCGACCGAGGCCCGGTATGCGGAGCTGGGCCGATGACGACGCAAGCTGGGCGCACGCTGGCGGTGCACGAGACCGCGATCGCCGGTCTGTACGACGTCGATCTGGTGCTGCACGGCGACGAGCGCGGCTGGTTCAAGGAGAACTGGCAGCAGCAGAAGATGGCCGCTGCCGGCTTGCCCGAGCTGCCTGTCGTCCAGCACAACGTCGCCTACAACGCCCGCGCCGGCGTGCTGCGCGGTGTCCACGCCGAGCCGTGGGACAAGTACGTCTCGGTCGCGAGCGGAGGGGTGTTCGTCGCCGTCGTGGACTTGCGGCAGGGCAGCGGCTTCGGCCGGGTCGCCACCTTCGAGGTGACGCCCGAGCGGGCGCTGTTCATCCCCAAGGGATGCGGCAACTCCTACCAGGTGCTGGCCGACCACACCGTCTACACCTACCTCGTCACCGGGTTGTGGACGCCGGGGACCAGCTACCCGGCCGTGCACCCCCACGACGAGGCGCTGGCCATCAACTGGCCGATCGGGCGCGAGGGCACCACGATGTCGGCCAAGGACGCAGCTAATCCGGCACTCGGTGAGTTCGAGCCGCTCGGGGTCGACTGGTGAGAGGCATCATCCTCGCCGGCGGAACAGGTAGCAGGCTGTTTCCCATCACCACCGCGGTATCCAAGCAGCTGCTCCCGCTGTACGACAAGCCGATGATCTACTACCCGCTCACCACGCTGATGATGGCCGGTATCCGCGAGGTGCTGATCATCACGACGCCGCAGGACCAGGAGCAGTTTCGCCGGGCGCTGGGCGACGGCAGTGACTGGGGATGCTCGTTCTCGTACGCGGTGCAGCCCGCGCCCGAGGGGCTGGCGCAGGCCTTCCTCATCGGCGCCGACTTCCTGGGCGGGCAGGCCGCGGCGCTGGTGCTGGGTGACAACGTGTTCTACGGCGCGGGCCTGGGCGCGCAGCTCGCCCGCTGGACCAACCCCGACGGCGGGACGGTGTTCGCCTACCACGTGTCGGACCCCCAGCGCTACGGCGTCGTGGAGTTCGGGCCCGACGGACGCGCCATCTCGGTGGAGGAGAAGCCGACCCAGCCGCGCTCGCCCTACGCGATCACCGGGCTGTACTTCTACGACTCCTCCGTCGTCGAGGTGGCACGGGCGGTCCGGCCCAGCGCCCGCGGCGAGCTGGAGATCACCGACGTCAACCGCACCTACCTCGAGCAGGGCCGGCTGACGGTCGAACCGCTCGACCGGGGCACCGCATGGCTCGACACCGGCACCTTCGACTCGTTCATGGCGGCCGCGCAGTTCGTCCAGGTGATCGAGGCCCGGCAGGGCCTGAAGATCGGCTGCCCGGAGGAGGTGGCGTGGCGCGCGGGGTGGATCGACGACGAGCAGCTCGCCCGCCTCGCCGAACCTCTGCGATCGAGCGGCTACGGCACCTACCTCGCGGGGTTGCTCGGGACGCGCAGCTTGCAGAGGGCACCCGCGGGTGAGGACGGACGGATCTGATGCCGGCCGTGCAGAGTGCCGGTACCGCCGACATCCTGATCGTCGGGGGTGGCATCGTCGGCCTGGCGACCGCCCGGGCCCTGGTGCTGGCACGTCCCGGGCTGCGAGTAGTGCTGCTCGAGAAGGAAGACGCGCTCGCGACACACCAGACCGGCCGCAACTCAGGCGTCGTGCACAGCGGCATCTACTACACGCCCGGCAGCCTGAAGGCCCGGTACGCCAGGGACGGCCTCGCGTTCCTGTCGACGTACTGCCGTGAGCGCGGGATCGCCTTCGAGCAGTGCGGCAAGGTCATCGTCGCCACCGAGGACGCCGAGCTCGCCCGCCTCGACACTCTGCAGCGTCGGGCAGCCGACAACGGCATACCGGTCCAGCGACTGGACGCCTCGGGCCTTCGCGCCCGCGAGCCGCATGCGGCGGGGCTCGCCGCGTTGCTGGTTCCGTCGACGGCGATCGTCGACTACGTCGACGTGTGCGCCCACTACCGGCAGGATGCCGAAGCGGGGCAAGCCGAGATCGTCACGGGCGCCGACGTCGTCGGCATTCACGAGGACGAGGCCGGCGTCCGGGTGGAGACGCGCAGCGGCGCCGACCACGTGGCCCGGCTGCTCATCAACTGCGCGGGACTGCACAGCGACCGCATCGCCCGCTTGGCCGGCTTGGAACCACGGGCGCGGATTCTGCCCTTCCGCGGCGAGTACTACGAGCTGACAGCCGCCCGTCGTGGGCTGGTGAGCGGGCTCATCTACCCGGTGCCGGACCCGTCGTTCCCCTTCCTCGGGGTGCACCTGACCAAGGACGTGCACGGCGGGGTGCATGCGGGCCCGAACGCCGTCCTGGCCTTCGCCCGCGAGGGATACACCCTTGGCTCGGCCAACTCCCGCGACGTCGCCGACATCGCCCGCTTTCCCGGCTTCTGGCGCCTGGCACGCAAGCACTGGCGGACCGGGGCGGGGGAGTACCGGCGATCCTTGCTGCGCTCAGCGTTCGTGCAGGGCTTGCAGCGGCTGGTGCCCGAGGTGCGGGCCGAGGACCTGGTCCCCGCCCCTGCTGGGGTCCGGGCGCAGGCAGTCCTTCCAGACGGCACTCTGGTCGACGATTTCCTGATCGAGGAGTCGACACGCAGCTTGCATGTCTTGAATGCGCCGTCGCCCGCGGCGACCGCGTCGATGCCGATCGGTGGGGAGCTGGGGAGGCGAGCGCTGGCGCGGCTGCGGTGACGCGAAGGCGTCCCGTTTGGGCGAGACAGGAGTGCCGGAGTGCTGGGGCTGGAGAATTAGCATGAGACCGCCCGAACTGTGTCGATAGATAGACAGAGATCACGGCCCTGCGAGGGCAGTCCGACGGGATGTAGGGAGACCGACGAGAAGTGAAGGTACTGGTGACGGGAACCGAGGGCTACCTCGGCTGTCTTCTTGCTCCCGAGCTCGTGCGGGGCGGCCACCAGGTGACGGGGCTCGACACCGGTTATTACCGGAGCGGCTGGCTGTACAACGGGGTCGACCTCAGCGTGGCGACAGTGAACAGGGACATTCGGCAAGTCACGGCGCAGGACCTGATGGGGTACGACGCCGTCGTTCACCTGGCGGAGTTGTCGAATGATCCGCTCGGGTCTCTCATTCCCACGGCCACGTACGCGATCAATCACAAGGGCTCCGTACACCTGGCCACACTTGCGAAACAAGCGGGAGTTGCTCGATTCGTCTACATGTCCTCATGCAGTGTCTACGGCGTGGCCGGCGGAACGGTCGACGAAGAGTCGGACATCGCACCCCAGACGGCGTATGGCGAGTGCAAGGCACTGGTCGAGCGGGATGTGGGAGAGCTCGCGGACGACTCATTCTCGCCCGTATTTCTGCGTAACGCGACTGCCTTCGGGGCATCGCCCCGGATGCGGTTTGACATCGTTCTCAACAATCTGACGGGCGTTGCCTTCACGACGGGTGTCATCGCTATGACGAGCGACGGGTCCCCGTGGCGCCCGCTGGTTCACGGACTGGATATTGCCAAAGCCATCAAGTGCTTGCTTGCCGCTCCGCGCGATGCCGTGCACAATGAAGTCTTCAACGTGGGGAGCTCCGAGCAGAACTATCAGGTGAAAGACATCGCACAGACCGTCGCCAGCGTCTTCACTGGGTGTCGACTCGCGTTCGGAAGCGACGGTGCTGACAATCGCAGTTATCGAGTAAACTTTGACAAGATACACGGGGTATTGCCGGACTTTGCTTGCGATTGGAACGCCCTGAAGGGCGCAGAACAACTGCGTTCCGTTTATCAGGCGGTACAGCTCGACGAAGGCTTGTTCACGGGCCCCGGACACACCCGGCTTAAGCAGTTAGAGCACCTAATGCGCACTGGTCAGGTGGACGATGACCTCTACTGGACGGGCCTGCAGGCTCCTTGACCCGTCTCTCAATGAGGGGAGAAGTCGGCGGACTCCCTGGGAGGCTCGCCCATCCTAGGGAGTCCGCCGGCTCCAACGGTCAGGGGACGTCGACCCCGACCACCTCGCTGGAGTGGACTGGGTAGCCGGCGTAGGTGTAGCTCAGTCCGCTGACGGTCAAGGTGGCCCGCCCGGGCGGAAAGCGCCGGCAATGAACTGACGCCTGTCGACTGGCCCAACCACATCAGTCAGGCCGGTTGAGGTCCGGGTCACCGCCCCTACTTGGCTCAGGGACTCAGTAGTGCGGATCGTGGCCGACCTCAAGGGCTGACCTTGGTACGCAGGGCCGGGAGCCGAGTCGGCGGTGTATCTGATCACGAGGCCACCCGGTAGCCTTTCTGCCCTGACGTTGTAAACGGCAATGTGCATGTAGTCGATGAACTGGAAGCCATCGCACACCACGTAACCACGGAAGGAGGCACCCGTCGCTCCCGCTACCGGGCACGGGGCGCCGATTGGCGTGTAGCCATTGTCGTCCTTGACGCTTCGTGTCGTGGCCGGACCGACTCCTGCGGTCGTGACCGCCGCTACGGAGACCTCATAGTTTCTTCCGAATTGCAGCGACTGGAAAACAAACTGCTTCGCGCGAGGCGAAAGCACAGTTGAATAGGCACCTGTGCCGTGTGTGTCAACACCGTTCCGGGAAACCTTCCAACCAGTGATCCGCAGTCCGTGCCCGTCTGCTTCAGACCAGGCGATGCCAATATTGCCGAGGACCTGAGCGGTACGCGTGACGGTGGGGGCTCCGGGGACGGGTCCGGCCCGGCAAGCAGCCGCGAGATCGCTGCCTAGCACGCCTAGGAGCAGTGTTCCTGCCACAGACTTCCTCATTGTTTAAGTGCACCTTTCCATCGACACGCGAGACGAACGGGCAGCCAAGAACCTCGTACTCTCGGCACGGCCTTGCGACCGATCAACTGTTCATCGATCGATCGCGTGCAGACGCCGGGTTGCGACACGAGCTGTTCTCAGTGACGCCAATAGCCCGACACGCGGGCCGCCGTGGTTCATTCGCGCAGAACATCCAGGTGTCTGTGCGCTAGTGGGAGGCCCACCGCGGGCCCGCTGCCAACCAGTCGAGGGCGGGCGCATGCCCACGAAGCGCAGGCGCTGGTTGTCGCGACGGCTTCTACCCGCGCAACTTGCGAACTGGCAATTGACTCCGCCTCAGGCCGGCTCGCCAACGAAGCAGAGTCATGAGCGCCCGAGCACGGTAGGGACGTCGCCCCAACCGAGCGAGCTCCCTGGCCGCCTGCGCCTTACTGCCCCCGTGGAGGGTGTCCATCACTCGCTCCCAGGCGATGCGGGTCTCAACCTCAGTGACGATCTGCTCGTCGAACCATGGGCGTGAGCGGTATCGCTCTACCGTAGCGAGTTCGCCGGCCCGCATTACTTCCCTGTCGCTGCTGAGCTGACCGGGGTGTTCACGATAGGTCCAGCCGACGTCCGGCAGGATCAGGCCGTGCCCACGCTCCAACACGCGTACCCAGGTATCCATGTCCTCACAGAGGCCCGTCACCGGGAAGCCGCCAACTTCTTGCAGCACGTCCGTCCTGAGGAGAACCCCACTGGGTTGAACGCAGTTCGCCGGGAAGATTACCTGAGTCGGCTCGGTTAAGTGAATCGGTTGACGCTGACCGTTTCCGTAGACCCTGTTGGTTAGCGTGCCGATGCCAGAATCGGCGAGGAGAACATAGTGGCCGCGCCGTTTCCAAAGGCGGTCGCAGTGTCCAGTCAGCCACACGTCGTCAGCATCGAGAAACGCGATCCACGGTTGGGACGCCTGCGCAACGCCCGCGTTACGGGCTGCGCCCGGACCTACCTGTGCAGGTAGGCGGGTGACCGACACGCCAAGCCTATCCGCTACGTCAGCACTGTCGTCGGTCGACCCGTCATCTACGACGATGATGTCTGCCGGTACTCGTGGTTCCTGATTGAGGACGCTGCGTATAGCAGTCGCCAGATGGCGCGCGCGGTTGTTGACGGGGATGACGACGCTGATTGGGAGGTCTGCAGCCCCCATGAGGTTGTCCCGGGTCTCGTGGAAGTTGAGGTGGCGGTCCCCCGCCTGAGTCCTGCCAGCTGGTAGGTCTCGAGCGATCCGCCAAGAACGCTACGAGACAGGGGACCGCCGTGAGCAAGAAGTATCA
>JAABVA010000722.1_pt1 | contig 39488 bp, 43 predicted proteins | sample 5560331 | NCBI WGS metagenome assembly JAABVA01 (sample SAMN12812661, study PRJNA571458) | rock metagenome | isolation source: Antarctica rocks | place: Antarctica: Victoria Land, Mt New Zealand sud | collected 2016-01-07 | reverse complement strand
TGCACTTCTTCCGCCGCCTCAGGCTGCGCTGGGAACGCCGCCCCGAACTCCACCAAGCTTTCATGGCCCTCGGCTGCGCGATCATCTGCCAGCGCTACCTCCGCGCGTTGTGAAACAGGTTCTAAGGGCCGACCATCCAGCGGGCCATCCGCGGGCCCTCAGCCGTAGGTCCGAGGCCCGCGCCTCTCCACAGCCCCAACGACACGGCGCTAGACGAAATCTGTCCCGAAACACCTCCCGAACTCCGCAAAACTGACCTAAACTGAACACACCTAAGCGAACTGAAGCACCTGCAAATAGCCTAATAGCACTTTTCCGGTTCGGTCTTGTAAACAGGGGGTCAGGGGTTCGAATCCCCTCTCCGGCTCTACGGCGGATCGTCGTCGTCTCTACGATCCGGGCCTGGTTGTGAAGGACTTCAAATGAGCGCTGAACCCAGCAGCACGGCCGTCGAGCTCGACGTAATCCTGACCGCGGAAGTGCCCATGCCCACCGGGTACGTGTTCCGCGCGCCAGGCAACCGCCTGAACCGCATGCTCGCCGGCGTGCCTCCCGGAGGCGAGGTCATGCGCTCACAATGCCTCGCCTGCGCCGTTCGCCATCCGTCGGCCGGCGCGATCCTCATCGACACCGGCATGCACCCGGCCGCGAGCAAAAACCTGCGCGAGGACTTTGGGGTCCCGATGAGCCTGCTGTTCCGCGGCCTGCGGCCGGTCGACGCGCCGTTCGACGAGCAGCTACGCACGCTGAACATCGAGCCGAGCGAGGTCGAGCAGGTGATCATGACCCACCTCCATGTAGATCACACCAGCGGCATGCGACTGCTTCCCAACGCCGAGTTCATATGCACTCGCAAGGAGTGGAGCGTCGCCCGGCAGCGCTTCGCCGCCGCCAAGGGGTACGTCGGCCATCACCTGCCGCCCGAGCCGCGGATGCGACTCGTCGACCTCGACCGCGACGGCGAGCCGCATGGCGCGTTCACAAAGACCATCGACTTGCTCGGCGACGGGAGCATCCGGCTCGTCTCCACCCCGGGTCACACACCGGGCCACCTCTCCGTCCTCCTGAGGCTCACGCACGGCCGACAGGCGTTGATCGTCGGCGACGCCGCCTACACGCTGCGCAACATCCACGAGGAGATCCTCCCGATGCTCACCGCCGACGATCACACCTCTCTGCGCTCCATACGGGAGATCAAAGCCTTCGCAGCGAGCGAGCCCGAGACGATCCTCGTGCCCACGCACGATCCCACCGCCTGGCAGGCGCTTCGCTCATGACCTGAGCTGTTCGCAAGCCGCCAGTCGAGCTCACGAGCTCATCTCCTCGGTCACGAGGGCGGCGAGGCCGCCGGCGGTGGGCGCGCCCGTGCGTCGCACGGGGGCCGAGCCCGTGTTCGTTGGCGCGGGCGCCGGCGCCCCGCCGCCGTCTGCGATCCGGCTCACGCGCGCCGCCGCCGTCTTGAAGAGCGGCTGCTTCGACGCCGGGGACCATTGGGTGATCGTGAGCTCGTTCGCGGCGGGGCGCCCCTCGCCGGCTTGATCGTCCCACCAGCCGTAGTCGAACGGCACGAAGACGACTCCGGAGCAAACGTCGGGGATGCCGGTTGCCGAACGGCCGCATGCGGGTAGGCGAGGCGCGTGCTCTCCCCCACCGCCCAGCTCGGTCACCACACCGTCCGCCGCGTCGGCTTCGGGGCGATGCAGCTCCCCGGGCCGGGCGTGATCGGCCCGCCGCGTGACCACGACGAGGCCGTCGTGATCGTTCGCCGCGCGCGCGAGCACGGCGTGGACCACATCGACACGGCCGGCTTCTACGGCCCGGACGTCGCCAATCAGCTGCTGCACGAGGCGCTCGATCCGTGGCCGGCGGAGGTGAGGATCGTCTCCAAGGTCGGCGCGCGGCGCGACGAGGACGGCGGCTGGCTTCCAGCGCTCACACCTGACGAGGTGCGCGCGGCGGTGGCGCGCGACCTCGAGACCCTCGGCGTCGACCGGCTCACCGCCGTCAACCTGCGGGTGCTCGACACGCCCAACGGGGTCTTCCTCGGCGCCCTGGAAGCGTTGATCGGACTGCGCGAGGAGGGCGCGATCGAGCTGATCGGCGTGAGCAACGTCGACGTGCGCCTCCTCGATCTCGCCGCCGAGCACGCGGACATCGCGTGCGTGCAGAACCAGTACGGGCTGCTCGACCGCGGCGGCGAGGACGTGCTCGAGGCCACCCGCGAGCGCGGGATCGCGTTCGTGCCGTTCTTCCCGCTCGGCTCCGCGTTCGGCGCCGCGCCACGCCCGACCGAGCACCCGGAGGTCCAGCGCATCGCCCGTGAGCTCGAGGCGACGCCGGCCCAGGTCGCGCTGGCGTGGCTGCTGCACCACGCCGAGCACGTGCTGCTGATCCCGGGGACGAGCTCGCTCGCCCACCTCGAGGAGAACCTCGCCGCCGACGAGGTCGCGCTCGGCGAGGAGCACATGGCCGTGCTCGACGGCCTCGCCGCGTGATCTCAGAGCGCGACGGGCACGATCCTCGGATAGTTGCGCGTGCAAATATCGCTGCTACTCTCGGCCACTAACCGGAATCCCCTCCGATTAGTGACCCAGGAGCGACCGACATGAGCGCCACAGCCTCCCCCCTCTCGGGGACCTACACCGCCGACCCCGTCCACTCGAGCTTTGGTTTCGCCGTCCGCTACCAGGGCGTCTCGCTCTTCCGCGGGACGCTGTCAGACGTCAGCGTCACACTCGCCGACGGACGCCTCGAGGGCGCCGCCCGCGTGGAGTCGATTTCGATCCGCACGCCCGAGCAGTTCCGCGCGCACGTCCTGGGCGCCGAGTTCTTCGACGCCGAGAACCACCCCGAGGTCAAGTTCGCCTCCTCCGATCTCACCCTGAACGACGACGGCTCCGCGCGGGCAGGCGGGGAGCTGACCATCAAGGGCATCACGCGCCCCGTCGAGGCGACGGGGACGTGGCGCGCGCCGGCTGCCGACGCGTTCGGCAACACGCGCGGGCACCTGCAGCTCGAGGCCGTCGTCGACCGGACCGAGTTCGAGATGCACTGGAACGTCGACCTGCCCTCGGGCGGCAAGGCGCTGGCCAGCGAGGTGACCCTGACCGTCGAGCTCTCGCTCATCGAGCAGGCCTAGCCTGATGCGGATCCTCGGCATCTCCGGCAGCCTCCGCCGAGGCTCCCACAACCGCGAGCTCCTCCGAGCGGCAAGCCATGCGCTGCCGCCCGGAGCGGAGCTCGTCGAGTGGGACGACCTCGCCGGCCTTCCCGCCTTCGACGAGGATCTCGAGGACGCTCGGCCCGAGCCGGTGGAGGCGTTCCTCGCCGACGTGGACGGCGCCGACGCGCTGCTCATCGCGACGCCCGAGTACAACGCCTCGGTGCCGGGCGCGCTGAAGAACGCGCTCGACTGGGCCTCGCGGCCGTTCCCCGACAACGTCCTGCGCGAGAAGCCCGCGGTCGTCATCGGCGCCAGCACCGGCCTGTTCGGGGCGGTGTGGGCACAAGCCGAGGTGCGCAAGGCGCTCAGGGCGAGCGGAGCGCGCGTGCTCGACGGCGAGCTGCCCGTCGGGATGGCGTCGGAGGCCTTCGCCGCAAACGGGCGCCTCGTCGAACCCGAAGCGGCCGCGCGGCTCGCAGAGCTGCTGGTCGATCTCGCGCGGGAGGTCGACGCCCCAGCCGAGCGCGCGGCATGATCGCCGCGTGCCCGAGCTACCCGTCCACGACGCCGCGCACCCGCGGGAGCGCGCGGACGCCGCGCGCAACCGCCGCCGTGTCTTGGCGGCGGCCACCGAGCTCGTCGCCGAGCGCGGGATCGAGCATGTCTCCATGGAAGACGTCGCGCGAGCGGCGTGCGTGGGAACCGGAACGCTCTACCGCCGCTTCGGCGGCCGCGCCGAGCTCGCGCTCGCGCTCCTCGACGACCAGACCCGGGCCTTTCAGGAAGCCATCCTGCGAGGGCCGCCGCCGCTCGGCCCCGGCGCGCCGGCGAGCGAGCGCCTGCGCGCCTTCGGCCACGGCTTCCTCGAGCTCGTCGAGCGGCACGCCGACGTCCTCATGGTCGCCGCCGCACCCGGCCGCGACGGCGGCGGCCCGCACCAGTTCTACGCGACCCATCTGACGATCCTGCTTCGCGAGCTGGCGCCGCACCTCGACGCCGAGTACACCGCCCAAGCGCTGCTCGCCGCCCTCGGCCCGGCGCAGCACACGCGCCTCCGGCGCGGAGCCGACTGGCCGCTCGAGCGCCTCCGCGAGGGATGGGACGGCTTGATCGGCGCGCTGAGCTCAAGCTAAGCCCGCTTCAGCTTGTCCGGATGATGTACGGCGGTCTTGCCCGATTTCTCGCTCTTGACCAGGTACTGCGGCTTCTCCTTCGAGGCGTTGACGTTCCGGCCGCCCGCCTCGGTTTTCGAGGTGATCTTCTCCTCTACCGTGCCGACCGAGCTCTGATTGCCCGCCTCCCACTCGACGCGATCGCCCTTCTTGAACTCTTGAGCCATCGTCTTCTCCATCGCTAGGGAGCTCAGGCGCTCGGCGCCGCCACCGTTGCCTCGGCCACTGCCTCGTGCACTCCCGGCAGCCGCTCGCGCCGCCCGAGCGCGAAGGCGTAGAGGCTGAGCGCGATCACCGCTGACTCGACGAGCATGGCGGCGAGTCCGAGCGGCTCAGACCAGTTGCCGATGTCTCCCGTAGCGCCGGGAAGCCCGGTGGTGCGGCTGAGCACGAAGCCGGTCAGCGTGGCGGCGGCGAGCGCACCCGCCGCTCCCCACGCGAGCATCGAGCCCGAGTGGAGGATGAGGGCCGCCACCGCGAGGCTCGCGACCATCAGCGCGATGTACATGACCCCGAGATAGGGCGTCTCCTCGAACTTGCTCAAGACGTCGAGCAGGTGGATGAGCGCGATCCCGAGCATGCCGATGAAGCCCACGCCGCGCAGCGTCGTGTGGCGGATCGTGTACTCGATCGCCTCGGCGGGGAGCGGCGCGGAGCTCGCCGGCCGCAGGTCGGCTTCACGGTGGCCGTTGCTTGCGGGGGGGACGTGTGGTCTGCAGACGCGACGTGCTCATGGACGCGGAGTCCTCTCTCGTGGCTCGGATTGCGGGCGCGCTCGCTACGGCGCTCGTCGGTGGTACGTCCGCCCCGCGCACCGGCGGTCAAGCGTTAGTCCTTTCTCATGGCGTGGAGCTTGGTCGCTCGTGCCCCCCGGCCCGGCGCACCACCCCGGGTGGCCGTCACTCTCGCGCTTGGCCCTCGCTCGCGTAGAGCACCATCCTCGTCGTGAGCTCGATGGCGGCGCGCAGCTCCTCGCTGCGCGGCGGCGGAGTGTCGGCCAGGCGCGCACGCAGGTCCACGACGAGCTCGGGAGCGGAGCGCGCCGCGAGCTCGCAGCACACGCGGGAGGCCTCGCGGACCACCGTCGGATCGACCGTCCACACCGTCTCGAAGCGGCGCTCGCGGCCGGGCGCCGCGGGGCGCTCCCAACCGATCAGGCACGCCGCGAAGCCCGGCGCGTCGCACACGATCATCCACTCGCGGATGAGCGGGTCGGCCGGACCGAGGGCGATCTCCGCCGGTCCTCCCCGCGGACGACGCGCGGCGGCGAAGTCGGCGAACACGAGGGCCCGCTCCGCGGTGCGGCTCATCTCCCGCCAGCGCGGCTGCGCGGCGCGGTAGAAGCGCTCGTGCTGAAAGCAGCCGAACAACAGCGGACGCCGCGCGCGCATGCAGCACTCGTCCTCGATCGCGTGGGTGAGGCGCATGAGCACGCGCTTTGACAGCGCGTGCGCCTGAAGCTCGGGGAAGCGGTCGCGGAGCGCGGTGTAGACCGACGGTCGCGGCTCCTCGCCGAGACGGCGGGCGCGGGCGATCGCCATCGGCAGCGAGAGCCCTTCCTCGCGGGCGCGCATCACGGCACGCACGCGTTCGAGGTCGCGCTCGCTGTAGCGGCGGTGGCCGTTGGCCAGGCGCCGGGCGTCGGGAAAGGAGTGGCGGGTCTCCCACATGCGCAGCGTCCCCTCGCTCACCCCGCTGCCGGCGGCGACCTCCCGAATGCTCAGGCCGGCGTCGTCGGCGGAGGGCGGGCTCGAGGACACCATGTTTTGCGTCTACCCGAAACTTCCCTCGACGCCGCAACAACTTGCGCCAGCTTTCCTCAACGCGTCGTTTGACGCAGAACGGTGGGGGAACCGTGTCCCCAACGACTGGAAAGGACGCGAATGGACCTCGAGGGAACCACCATCCTGCTCACCGGCTCAAACCGCGGGATCGGTCACGCGATCCTCTCCCGGCTCGCTCAGGAGCCCGTCCGCCTGCTCACGGGCGTGCGCGAGCTCGAGCGCCACGCCGCGCCGGATCCCGGCGAGACGCCGCAGCAGGCCGAGATCCTGCCGGTCCGCGTCGACCTCTCCTCTGCCGCCTCGATCGAGGAATCCTGCGCGGAGCTTGGCGAGCACCTCGACGCGGTCGACGTGCTCATCAACAACGCCGGGGAGTTCGTGGGGGGAACGGTCGAGCAGCTCGACGTGGAGGCGATGTACGGGACCGTCCAGGCCAACCTCACGGGCTTGATGCACCTCACCCGGCGCGTCCTGCCGGGAATGCTCGCGCGGGAGAACGGCAAGATCGTCAACCAGGGGAGCATCATCGCCGACCTCGAGTTCCCCGGGACCGGTGTCTACGCGGCGACCAAGGCCGGCGTCTCGTCCTTCACCCAGAGCTTGCGCCGGGAACTGGAGGAGACGAACGTAACGACGCTCGAGATCATCACCGGCGGCTACGACACCGACATGCTGCGCAAGGCCGCGGAGCAGCTCGAGCCGCACACCGACACCTCGAGCTGGGAGTGGCAGGATCCCGGCGACTGGGCCGAGAGGATCGTCGAAGCGATCCGCTCCGACAAGGAGCGGCTCGAGCCCGGCGGCAAGAGCCAGCTCGGCCGCCTCGCCGCCAAGGCGCCGCAGCAGGTTCTCGACTCCGTCGCCAAGCGCGCCTTCGAGCGCTGAGGTACGCCGCGGGCGAAGCGGCCTGACTCAGACCTCCGCGCCCACGACCGGCGCAAGCTCCGGCCGCGGCTCGGCGGAGGCGCGCGTGGGCGTCGCCATGCGCATCGCCTCCTGGCAGAACGCCTCGACGACGACCGGGTCGAACTGGCCGCCGGCGCAGCGCCGGAGCTCGGCGAGCGCCTCGGTGAGCGGCACGGCGCTCTGGTAGGGGCGGTCGGTGGTCATCGCGTCGAAGGCGTCACACACGGCGATGACCCGCGCGCCCATGGGGATCTCCTCGCCGACCAAGCCGTCGGGGTAGCCGTGGCCGTCGTAGCGCTCGTGGGAGTGGCGCACGAGCGTGCCGACCGAGCGCAGCGCGGGCGCGACGGCCAGGATCCGCTCGCCGATCACCGTGTGCTGGCGCATGAGGGCGCGCTCGGAGTCGTCGAGTCCCGCGGGCTTGGAGAGGATCGCGTCGGGCATCGCCATCTTGCCGATGTCGTGGAGCTCGGCGGCGCGCGTGACCTCGTCGACCTCCTCGGCGGTGAGCCCGAGCGCGCGGGCGACGGCCTGGGCCAGGCTCGCCACTCCCCCGATGTGCTCGTCGAGGTCGGGCTGCTTCTCGCGCAGCGCCTGCATGAGCACGTCGCGCACCTGCTCGCAGTCGCGCGAGCGCCGGCGGCTGCCCTTCTGCAGGTAGAGCCGCTGATCGGCGAGCGGAAGGCGAGCGTGATGTCGGCCGCGTCGTCCGGAATCCGCACGGACCCGTGCGACGGCGTCACGGAGAAGCCGCTCCCGTGCTCGGAAAGGGCGGCGACCGCCTCCTCGATCGAGCCGACCACGTCGCCCGATTCGGCCCGCACGAGGATGCAGAACTCGTCGCCGCCCAAGCGGTAAGCGCTGCCGTAGGGCCGGGCGGTCTCCTCGAGCGCGTGGCCGAGGCGTGCAAGCAGCGCATCGCCCGCGGGATGGCCGAAGGTGTCGTTGTAGAGCTTGAAGCCGTCGAGGTCGAAGAGGACGAGCGCGGTTCCCTCCTTGCCCGGCTCGAGGGTCTGCTCGACGTCGAGCATCAGCTTGCGCCGGTTCCCGAGGCCGGTGAGCGCGTCGGTCATCGCCTCCTGCTTGCTCGCCTCCGCGATGTGGAGGTTGTCGAGCACGGTGACCGCGAGCCGGACGACGATCAAGAGCAGCGCCGAGACGGCGAGCTCGTACCCCGCGCTGTCGAGCTCGTGCATGAGCCCCGAGAGCAGCAGCGCGAGCGCGGTGAGCGAGAAGCCGAGCGGCACGATCAAGAGCCGCAGGCTGGTGTTGTTGACCGCGGGCAGGGGGGGCGAGACACGCCACGCCACCTCGGCGATCACCAGCGCGGAGGCGGGCCAGAGCCAGCTCCACTGCATGCGGGCAGTCGAGTGCCCCGTGGAGGCCCACCACAGGGAGAACGCGTCGGTGATCGCCACGCCGCGAGCGCGACGGCCACCGTGGCCAGGAAGACTCCGGGGCGCCAACCCGTCATCGCGAGTGCGAAGACCACGCAGGCGACGAGCAGGAGGTCGGCGAGCGGGTAGCAGAGGAAGCCCACGAACTCGGTGAACGGCGCGCCACGGTGGTTCGCGAGGACCGGCGGCAGCACGAACGCCGCCGCGAGCGCGCAGACCGACAGCGCCCCGGCCAGGCCGTCGAGCCAGAGGGTGGTGAGGAACTCGCGTAGGCGCGCACGCAGGAGCATCGCGAGCGCGATGTATGAAGCCGGATAGAAGGCCAGCGAGAGCAGGTCGGCGACCGAGAAGGCGTGCCCGGCGCTGCCGGGGGCGACCGCGAGGAAGAGCTCGCCCGCGGCCCAGGAGAGCAACCCGGCTCCGATTACGCCCCAGATCGGACGCTGCCCGGCGACGAGCCCCGCGCGCAGCAAGCACAGCGTCGCGGCGAGCACCAACAGGCCTCCGGAGACCCAGTGGGGCGCCGAGGCGGGCAGGTGCTTGGCGACGAGGCCACTCGCCGAGGCGAGGCCGTAGAGCGCCAGCGCGACGAGCCCGACGTATCTCAGGATGGTGACCGGCACGGGACTGCTTGCGGGCGGGAGCGCGGGCACGCACGGCAGGTTGGGACGGGAGAGCCTCATCGCTTTCGCACTCACGGGCAGAAGACGGCGAGGTGGAAGGAGAGGTCCTGCGGCGAGGCCGCGGCGGCCTGGGTCTGCAGCCCGTAGGTGTAGACGGAGACGACGTTGGGGACGCCGGCGGTCTGGGCGGTCCGCGTGTAGCCGGGCAGGGCGACGGTCGTTCCCGTGTCGCCGTGCGTGGCGAGATACGCACATCCCGTGATTCCTGGCCTGCATCGACGCGGTAGACGCCCGTGTTCACGCGCGTGACCGAGATGCCGTTCGTCCCCCGGGAGAGGGCGCCGTTGGCGGCGACGACGGCGAAGAGCCGGGCGCCGGCTCCGGGCTTCCACTTCGCAGTGTTGTGCCAGACGGTCAGCGTGGTGCGGCACTCGCGGCCCGAGCGGCCGGAGGCAAGCGTCGTCGAGGAGTTCCCGTCGCGGCAATGCACGGAGGCGACGTTGAGGGCATGCGCCTTGAGCGCGCTGCCCTCGGCCATCAGGGACGTGACGAGGACGACCGCGACGAAGACGGTGGAGAGGCCCATCACCACACGACGGAACCAGCGGGCACGCGCCCAGGGCAGCACCACCCGTAGATCGACCCCTCAGGCGGTGATCTTTATCTAAACCGGACCGAGCGCCGCGAGGAGACCATGGCCGCGGTGCTAGTGAGAGACGGCCTCGTAGTGGACGTTGCCCTTCTCGTCCTTCATGGTGACCCGGAACTTCCCGTCACCACGGCCGGTGGCGATCACGCAGGTGAAGGAGCCGCCCTTCTTAATCTTCACGAGCGCCGGGCACGAGGCGACGACGCGCTGACGGCGCTGCTGGCGAGAGCTCTGCTCGATCGAGCGCTCCACCTTCTCGTTGTTGATGTAGCTCGACGGTCCCCCGTCCTAGCTCGACGCGCCGCTCTTCGGGCCCGAGGCGGCGCAGCCGGCAAAGACCGCGACGGCAAGCGCGCCCAGGGCGATCAGGAAGGGAATGCGAAGAGAGGAGATCATGCCGGCCGCGCTCAACTGCTTCGTCATCGGCCGCAGGACGCCGATCCGTTAGCGCGGCGGCGGCAGCCGCGGCGAGCTCCTCGCGCTCTAGAGCTGCATCGCCTTGACCTGCAGGAACTCCTCGATCGCGAAGCGCCCGAGCTCACGCCCATGGCCGGACTGCTTGTAGCCGCCGAAGGGGGCCATCGGGTTGAAGACCCCGCCGTTGATCTCGACCTGGCCGGTGCGGATCCGGCGCGCGACGCGCTTGGCGCGCTCCTCGTCGCCCGACCACACTCCGCCGGCCAGCCCGTAGATCGAGTCGTTGGCGATCTCGATCGCCTCCTCCTCGGAGTCGTAGGGGATGATCGCGAGCACCGGCCCGAAGATCTCCTCCTGGGCGATCGTCATCTCGGAGCGCACGTCGGAGAAGACGGTGGGCTGGACGTAGTAGCCGCGCTCGAGCCCCGGGGGCGCCTCGGCGCCCCCGGCCACGATCCGGGCCCCCTCCTCGACGCCGCGCTCGATGTAACCGCGCACGCGCTCGCGCTGGGCCTCGGAGACCAGCGGGCCGAGCGCCGTGTCCTCCGCGAAGGGATCACCCACCTTGGTCTGGGCCACCGCGGCCGCGGCGATCTGCTCCACGACCGGAAGCTGCTCTCGCGGTACGAGCATGCGCGTGAGCGCCGAGCAGGTCTGCCCCGAGTTCAGGAAGCACTTCTCGATCCCGTCGATCACCGCGGTCTGCAGATCGGCGTCGTCGAGGATCACGTTGGGCGACTTGCCGCCGAGTTCGAGCGCGACCCGCTTGACGGTCCCTGCCGCGACCTCGCTCACGCGCTTGCCGGCGCGCGTGGAGCCCGTGAAGGAGATCATGTCCACGTCGGGATGGGCGACCATCGCCTCTCCGACCACCGGCCCCGTGCCCGTCACCAGGTTGAAGACGCCGGCCGGCACGCCGACCTCCTCCATGATCTCGGCCAGGACGAAGGCGTTCAGCGGCGTGAGCTCGCTCGGCTTGACCACGACCGTGCAGCCCGCAGCCAGGGCGGGGGCGACCTTGGCGGAGATCTGGTGCAGCGGATAGTTCCACGGCGTAATGCAGCCCACTACGCCGACCGGCTCGCGGACGATAAGCGAGTTGCCCGTCTCCTCCTCCCAGGCGACCTCGGGCATGAGGAGCGGCATCGAGGCGAAGTCCATGGCCGGCAGCCCGGCCTGGATCATCATGGAGAGGCCGATCGGCATGCCGACCTCTTGGGAGATCAGCGCCGCGATCTCCTCCCCGCGCGCTGCAAGCTTCTCCGCGACGGCCCCCAGGAGCGCGGCGCGCTCCTCGACGCTCGTCTGCGACCAGCTCGCGAACGCCTGCCGCGCGGCGCGCACTGCCCGGTCGACGTCCTCGGCCGTGCCCTCGGGGATGCGGCCGATCACCTCCTCGGTGGCGGCGCCGACCACCTCGATCGTGCTCGTGCCCGAGGGAGCCACCCACTCGCCGCCGACATAGAGGCGGTCGCGCACGATCGGACCGCCCGCCGCATCCGAAGCCGGTGTCTCGATTGCCGTTGCCATGTGTCGGTCCTCTCGCCGAAAGTCAGGAGCTGGCGGTCGCCAGCGACTGCTTGGTGCTCGCGCCGGCCGACGCGGCGATCGCCTCGGCCGTGCGGTGCGCGAGGCCCATGATCGAGATCATCGGGTTGGTGCCCGAGGGCGTGGGGAAGGCGCTCGCGTCGCCGATCCACACCCCCGCCGTGTCGTGCAGCTCCCCGAAGGGTCCAGCGACGCTCGTCTGCGGGTCCGATCCCATCCGGCACGAGCCCATCTGATGTGCGGAGAAGATCTTCTGGCCGCCGGCCGCGAGCGGGATCGCGCTCACGCGGTCGATGAAGGCCTCGAGATCCTCGCCGCGCGTCCAGCGGGGAGACCCGGCGGCCAGCGCCCAGATCTCGCGCGCGCCCGCCGCCTCGTGGATCCGGATCATCGCCGCCAGCGAGCGGCGGATCACGCGCTGGTCGAGCTCGTCGGTGATCGTGTAGGTATGCAGCGCCTCGCCGTGGGGGTCCAGCGTGACCTCTCCCCCGCCGTGGTCGCGGTTGACGGCCACGAAGGTCGAGACGTTGCCGAACTGCGACATCGCATCCTTGTGCTCCTCGCCGCTGAGCCAGGGGATCGCCGCCCCCGTCAGCCCGGTGGTGTACTGCACGCCCTCGACGAGGAAGCCGTAGCCGTCCTCCACGTCGCGGAACTCGTCCATGACGAGCGACTGCGGGGTGCCCCACCACGCCTGCTGGTCGGAGTCATAGAGACCGGACATAGCCAGCGAAGGGTGCAGGCGCAAGTGCTTGCCGACGGCTGGGCCCCCGATCTCCGAGCGCAGCAGGAGCGCGGGGGACTCGAGCGCTCCCGCTGCCACGACGACCTGGGGCGCGCGCACGCTCACCCGTGCCGAGCGACCCGTTTCCGGGTCGGCGTAGAGCGCCTCCACCCCAGCCGCCCGCCCGTCCTCCACCAGCACCCGGCGCGCGTTACAGCGCACGAGGATGTCGGCGCCGGCGTCGAAGGCGTCCTGCAGGTAGGTCTTGAAGGTCCCCTGCTTGGAGCCCGACTGATCGCCGAAGCCCATGTAGGCCGCCGCCTCGGGGGAGTAGCGGCTCTCGTCGGTGTTGCGCACGCACGCGTGGTGGTGGTAGCCAAGCTTCTCCGCACCCTCGACGATCCGCTGGTGCGGACCGTTCAGGTCGCTGCAACGGTCGGTGGCCGAGATGCGCTCCATGACCGCGTCGAGGTGACGCTCGTAGTCCGGCGAGTCGAGGCCTTCGAGCCCGAAGTCGCCCGCCCACTGCTCGCGCACGTGCGGCCAGGTGCGCAAGCAGTTGGTCCAGTTGACTGTGGTGCCGCCACCGAGACAGAAGCCCGCCTGCAGGCTCACGTTCTGGTCGGCGGTGGGAGTGGGTCCTCCCCGGTAGTAGAGGTTCTGGTAGGCCCACAGCTCGAGCTGGGGAAAGTCGGCCTCGTTGAAGTAGCCGCCCGCCTCGAGCACGACGACCTTGAGGCCCTGCTGGGCCAGCGTGCCGGCGATGACCCCGCCTCCCGCGCCCGAGCCCACCACGCAGACGTCGGCCTCGAGCGTGAGCTCCTCGCCCTCGGGGACGAGGGGCGTGATCGTCTTGGGCTCGCTCGGCGGCGAGGAGATCGGTCCCGGGTAGCCGAAGGTGCGCCAGTTGGGGTTCTGTCCCGTCTGCGGGTCGGGCGCCCCGTAGTAGAGGAGCATGATCAGGTTGGCCAGGCCGGCGACCCCGCCGGCCGCCTCGCGCGAGGCCAGGGAGACGTTGCGCAGGATCTGCTCGCGGGAGCGCTGGGAGAGCGGCTTGGCGATCCCCTGAACGTGGAGCACGTCGAGGAGCTGGCGCAGGCCGGCGTTCGCCTCCTCGGGCAGGGCGCCGATCGCCTCCGCCGCGGCGTGGTCGATGCCGAGATCGGACGCCTTGCGCGCCCAGAAGCCGTCGGGATCCTCGGCTCGCGCGATCGACGGGACTAACGTGTCGCACAACCCGTGCAGGGCCTCGGTCTGGCGCGCGCTCAACTCGGCTGACATGGCTCTCCTCCTCGACTGCCTGGCTCGAGCGGGCTCCTACCCTCGGTCGGCGCGCGGCACACGTTCCCCGGTCAGTCCGAGCGCGTCGGGCTCACGTCGGCGTGCTTCTGGACCACCGCGTAGTCCTCGTGGTCCTCCACGAGGTCCTCGGCCTCGGGGAAGACGTGCCCGGGAGCGACGAGGAAGCGGTCCGGATGAGCCCGCACGGCCGCATAGTCCTCGTCGGCCACGCGCACAATTTCGCGGCAGGCGCGATCACCGCACTCACAGACGAAGGAGTGCGCTCGCGCCTCGCCCTCCTCCCGGCTGGGAAGTCGGGCATCGCCTCGTTGACCTCACGAAACGACGCTTCGTTGCCCGCGATGCGCTCCCGGCGATGCTGAGCGTCCTCCACGGCGCGCATGCTCGCACAGGGACCGTCGCGGGGAGCCGCCTTCCGGACCGTAGCGTCACGGCGGAAGGATCTGGGTAGAGCCTGCGGCCGAGTGTCCGTCCAGAGCACACCCGACCTGGCCCAGATCCTCCTCGTCGAGGACAACCCGGCCGACGTCGTGCTCACCCGAGCTGCGCTCGAGGAGGCGAAGTTCGCCAACGACCTCCACGTCGTCGGCGACAGCGAGGAGGCCATGCGCTTCCTGCGGCGCGAGGGCGAGCACGCCGCCGCGGAGCGGCCCGACCTCGTCCTGCTCGACCTGAACCTTCCGCGCATGGACGGGCGCGAGGTGCTCGCCGCGGTGAAGAGCGACCCCGAGCTCAAGCGGATCCCGGTGGTGGTCCTCACCACCTCCTCGCACGAGGAGGACATCCTGCGCGCCTACGAGACCCACGCGAACGCCTACATCACCAAGCCGGTGAACCTCGACTGCTTCGTCAAGGCGGCGAAGTCGCTCGAGAACTTCTGGATCGCCTGGTCCGTCTGCCCCCGCGAGACTGAGGCTTTAGAGTCCGGAAGGATGCCGCGCGACGAACCCGGCGGTGGAGCGCGGAGCGAGCTGCCAGCGGGAGCCTCCCCCGCTCAGCGCGCCGGTGTCGAAGCGCAGCCCGGCGACGACCATGAACGCGTGGCCGCCGTTGGCGTAGACCGTGATCCACCGACCCGGGCCCTGCTCGCCCCAGCGCTCGAAGCCGGTCGAGTCGAGCGGACGGTCGAGGAGCCGCGCGCCGGCGAGCGCGAAGGACACCGAGCCCGAGCAGTCATACCCCCGGTCGGCCCACGCGCCGTGGCCTCCGCCCCACAGGTACGGGGTGCGCGCGATCTGGTTGCCGGCTTGGATGACCTGGATCACCACCGAGGGGGCGTTGCTCGGGGCCGCGGCCACGCCGTCTGAGCCGATGCCGGCGCGCGGGCCGAGCGCGATGCCCTCGCGGGCGCTGAGCTGGCGCAGGAGGCGCAGGTCGTGCCGTATCTGCGCATCGGAGACTTGCGCGTTGCCTCGCTTGTTCCCGTCGGCCGATCGCGTGGGAGCGGGCGTGGGCTCCCGCTCGGCGGAGGAAGCGGCCGCGTCGGAGACGGCGCCGTCGGACGCGGCGACGCCGGCCACCCGCTGCACCGCGACCGGGTGGGGCGCCGGCGCCGGCACGGGCGCGGGCGCGGGCGCGGCCCGATGCGTCCGGAGGGCCGTGCGGGCGACTGGCACCGCCGGTGCTGTCGGACGGCCGGGTCTGTCGCTCGCCGCCCAGGCGAGGCCCCCGGCGCCGAGCGCCGCGAGGATTGCGACCGCGGCGAGCGTCACCCGCCACGAGCGCCCCGAGCCGTCGAGCTCCTCGCATACGCGCGGACTATGGCTATCGGCGGCGTGGAGGGCGCCGACAGCCCCGCCGGTCGGCGACCGGCGTCTAGGCCGCGGCGGCCGAGCGCTCGGCGCGCGAGAGCACCGAGGCCACCGCCGAGAGCAGCGCCGGCACGAAGGCCTCGGGCCGCGCGGTGACGACGGCATGGTCGCCGTCTGACTCGAAGATCGGCGCGCCGAGGTCGGCGGCGAGCGCCGCCTGCTTCGCCGGCGGCACCGCGGTGTCACGCCGGGTCAGTACCACCGCGGCCGGTACGGACAGGCTCCCCACCCACCGGCGGGAGTCGAAGCGTCCGAGCTCCCGTCCCGCCTCGGCGATGTCGCGTCCGCTGCCGCGCGTGAGCTCCGCCGTCACCCAGCTCGTCGTCGCCGAGTCGGGAAAGCCCGCCGCGCGCAGCGCGCGCCGCCAGGCGGAGTACGGGAAGAGGTTGAGCACGAGCCGCAGCGCCGCCATCGCGTTCCAGAACAGGCGCAGGCGCGGGCTCCGCCACTCGCGCGAGGTGGCGCAGAGCACGAGCCCGCGCACCTGCTCGGGGTGATGGCGCGCCATGAGCTGGGCGATCGGGCCGCCCATGGAGTAGCCCACCGCGAGCACCGGCCCGCAGTCGAGGTGCTCCACGAGCGCGGCGGCGTCGCCCGCGCAGCGCTCGAGGGAGAAGTCCTCGTAGGAGCGCAGCCCACGACCGTGGCCTCGATGGTCGAGCGCGACGACGCGGTAGCCGGCGTCGAGAAGCGGCTTGTAGCAGCGAAACCAGTTGAGATCGGCGGGAAACATCCACCCGTGCAGCAGGAGCACCGGCACGCCGGAGCCGCCGGAGTCGCGCACGAAGAGCTCGCCGAGGCCGCGGAGGTGGACGACTCGCCCCGGCGGCAGCTCCTCGGGCGGCTCGGGCGCCCGGCTCGGGGCCGCGCGCCGCGCTCTTGACCGGCCGGGGCGTGGGCTCACGGCGCGCATTATGGCGCGGGAATACGCCAGGCTCCCAACCATCGCTCCGATCCCGCGTTCCGAGTGTTGACACTCACAAGGAGGTGGGGGCGTGTTGCAGGGGAGAACGGTACGTCCCGTGCCGGCCGACCGGGAATCGGCCACGGGTTCATCGGAGGGGCGCCGGGAGGAACTGCTCCACAACGTCGGCGACGTCCGCGAGATCGTCTTCGTGCTGCTCGAGCGTGCCCGCGAGCTGACCGGTCGCGGGGAGATGCCGGTGGTCGACGTCCTGCAGCTCGTGGCCAACGACCTGGGAATCGTGGAGAGCCTGCTGCGCGAGCAGAGTGGCCGCCGGGCGGCCTGAAGCAGAGGAGCCGCTAGAGGTAGGCGAGGCCCTTCCGGGGTCGGGATCACGCGGCGACCGCGCGCTCGGCCAGATGGCTGCCCACCTTGCGCTTGACGCGCTGAAGCGCGTTGTCGACCGTCTTGCAGTCGCAGTCGAGCCGCTCGCCGACCTGCTCGTAGGAGAAGCCGTCCAGATAGAGCGAGAGAACGCGGGACTCGAGGTCGGAGAGCACCGTCGAGATGCAGGCGACCAGCGCGCGAAGCTCCTCGGAGGAGATCACCTGGTTGACGGGGTCGTGGACCGTGGGCCCAGGGAGGATCTCGTCAAGGGTGGGGTCTCCGTCGCTCCCACCTCCCGCGGGAGTGGCCGAGAACGACACGTACTGGTTCAGCGGCGTGTGCTTGTTGCGCGTCGCGGTCTTCACCGCCGTGATGATCTGGCGCGTGATGCAGAGCTCGGCGAAGTTGCGAAAGCTCGACTCCCGGTCGGTTCGGTAGTCGCGCACCGCCTTGTAGAGCCCGACGAGCCCCTCCTGGATGAGATCGTCGGCGTCCCCGCCGATCAGGAAGTACGAGGACGCCTTGAGGCGGACGAACCCGTAGTAGCGCCGCACGAGCCGATCGTAGGCGTCGGTGCGCCCCTGCTTGGCCAAGGCGATGAGATACCCATCCTCAACGTGAGGTTGAGACTTGCTCTCCTGAGCGAATCGAGCCACGAGCAACCTTTCGTCGGCGGAAACCCGTGCAGAGGGGTCCGCTCATGCCGCGTGACGCGTCACCTCCCCTGGCGCCGCACCTATCTCCTGCCTGAACCACAAGCGTGAAGCTGAGGTTCATCCTTATGTCGGCGCGAGCTTGGCAAGTTATGAGCCGGGTGTCAAGCCCGGCATGCTGCGACGGGGCTTTGGCTCACCGCCGCTGCCTGATCGCCTCGTACAGCGCGAGCGCCGCCGCGACCCCCACGTTGAGCGACTCGACGCGCCCACGCACCGGCAGCGAGATGAGCTCGTCGCACGCCGAGGCCACCCGCGGGCGCAGGCCGCGTCCCTCCGAACCGAGTACGAGCACCGCCCCGCCGCGCAGATCGACGTCGTAGAGGCTACGCCCGCCTTGGGCGCTCGCGCCGTAGCACCAGCACCCGTGCGCCTTGGCCTCGGCCAGGAAGTCGGCGAGGTTGCGGACCCTGGCGACGGGCAGGTGCTCGACCGCCCCGGCCGAGGCCTTGCACACCGCCGGGGTCACCTCGACCGAGCGACGCTCGGGGATGACCACGCCCGAGGCGCCGGCACATTCGGCGCTGCGGCAGATCGAGCCGAGGTTCTGGGGGTCCTGCACCTCGTCGAGCGCGATCAGGAGGGGGTCGGCGTGGGCGAGCAGCTCCTCGCCGGCGGCGTAACGGAAGGGGCTCGCCTCGGCGCATAGGCCCTGGTGGGCGGATGAGTGGCACAGGCCCTCGAGCTGCTCCCCCGTGCGGAGCTGCACCCGGGGCTTGCCCGGGCCGGTCAGCCACGGCTCGCGCGCCGCGCCCTCGGTGGCCCAGACCTGCGTGACCGCACGCCGACCGCGCAGCGCCTCGCGCACGGGGTTGCGCCCGTAGAGGATCATCCGGCGCGCCGCAGCTCAGGCCCTTCGGGCCCGTCGCGCACCTCCCACCCGAGGCCCCGCAGCTCGTCTCGGAGGCGATCGGCGGCGGCGAAGTCCCTCGCCCCGCGGGCCTCCTCGCGGCGCGCGAGCAGCGCGCGCGCCGCGAAGTCGGGCTCGTCGAGTCCGGTCGGCGCCTCCAGAAGCCCTTCGAGCGCGAGCACGCGGAGCATCTCGCGCAGGTCCGCGTCGCCCGTGCCCTCCGGGCGACGGTTGGCTTCTCGGACCCAGTCGAAGATCGCCGCGAGCGCCGCCGGGGTGTTGAAGTCGTGCGCGAGCGCGGCGAAGAAGCGCTCGCGCAGCGGCCCGAGCTCCGATGGCGAGGGGCCGGGTGAGAGCCGGCGCCCCGCCTCGCAGACGCGCCCCACGCGCGCCGTCGCCTCCTCTAGGCGCTCGGGCGAGAAGGCCAGCGGCTGGCGATAGTGCCCTGCGCAGAGGTACATGAGCAGGGCGTCGCGCCCGTAGCTCGCGAGCGCCTCGTGCAGCGCGAAGACGTTGCCCGCGGACTTCGCCATCTTCTCCCGCTCGAGCTGGATCATCCCGTTGTGCATCCAAATCCGGGCGAGGGGCCGGCCGCGCGCGGCCTCCGTCTGGGCCGCCTCGTTCTCGTGGTGGGGGAAGAGCAGGTCGCTTCCGCCGCCGTGGATCGCGAAGTCCACGCCGAGGATCTTCTCGGCCATCGCCGAGCACTCGATGTGCCAACCGGGCCGTCCGCGGCCCCACGGCGCCTCCCACGCCGTGTCCTCCCCCGGCTTCTGCGCCTTCCACAGGGCGAAGTCGAGCGGGTCGCGCTTGCGCTCGGCGCCGTCGACGTCCTCGCCTTGGTCCATGTCCTCCACGATTCGGTGTGACAGCGCCCCGTAGGGGGGGTAGCTGCGCACCGCGAAGTAGACGTCCCCCTCCACCGCATAGGCATGACCTCTCTCCATCAACACCTCGATGAGCGCGACGATCGGCTCGATCGTCTCCGTGGCGAGCGGCTCGAAGTCGGGACGGCCGAGGCCGAGGCCGTCCGTGTCGACCACGTAGTGGGCGGTCATCTCGCGCGCCAGGGCAGCGCTCGTGACCCCGGCCGGCGCGGCCGCCGCGTAGATCTTGTCGTTGACGTCGGTGACGTTGACCACGAGCACCGGGCGATAGCCCTCGTGCTCGAGGAAGCGGCGCAGCAGCGAGAAGACGACGAAGGGACGCGCGTTGCCGACGTGGACGCGGGCGTAGACCGTCGGCCCGCAGGCGTATATGCCCACCCGCCCGTCCGCGCGCGGCTCGAGCCGGCGCAGCTCGCCGGAGAGCGTGTCTTGCAGGCAGATCCTCCGCACGAGCCGGGCACCCTAGCCCGTCGACCCGCCACCCGGGAGCTCCGCCTCCGGGCCGCCGGATAAGCTCTACGCCGTGTCAGTATCCGCTGCACACGCCCGCCGACTGGCCAAGCTCGAGGCCGCCTTCCAGTCGATGCCCGAGCGCTATCTCGGCGCGAGCCCCGACTTCGACGCCACCTACCACATCCGTCTGGGCGACGTGGGGCACTCCTGGGAGATCCGCGCCACCGCCCACGGCGTGCGGGTGCGCAAGGGGCTCACGCGGCGCCGGCCCGACGTGACGCTCTCCACCGACGCCGCCACCTGGCTCGCCCTGCGCGAGGGCAAGCTCTCGGGGCTCGAGGCCTATCAGCAGCGGCGCCTCGCCGTGCGCGGCAACCTCGACCTCTCCATCGCCTTCGAGGGACTCTTCCGCCTGCCCAACGGGCGCCCCCCGCTGCAGCGGATCAGCGAGGTGCGGGTCGGGCGCCACTGCGTCTCGACGCTGACCATGGGCTCGGGCCCGGACGTCCTGCTCCTCCACGGCTTGGGGGGCACCCGGGCATCGTTCTTCGACACCGCGGCGGCGCTCAGCCACTCCTATCGCGTCCACGCGCTCGACTTCCCCGGGTTTGGCTCCTCGTCCAAGCCCGCCAGCGGCGCCTACAACGCGCGCTGGTTCGCCGACATCGTGCTCGGCTACATGGACGCGCTCGGCATCGAGCGGGCGCGGATCGTCGGCAACTCCATGGGGGGGCGCGTGGCGATCGAGGTCGGCTTGCTCGCGCCCGAGCGTGTGGTGGCCCTCGGCCTCCTCTGTCCGGCCGTCGCCTTCGTCAAGCGCGGCTTTCACCCGGTCGTCCGGCTCCTGCGCCCCGAGTTCGGGCTCGTGCCCCATCGCTTCGCGCGCGCGACGGTGCAGCGCCAGTTCTGGAGCCTCTTCTCCGACCGAGACCTCGTCGATCCGAGCGTGAGCGACGTCGTCGTCGACGAGTTCCAGCGGATCTACGGCTCGGCCGGCGCGCGCTTCGCCTTCCTCTCCTCCGCACGCAACATCTACCTCGAGAAGCCGTTCGGACGCGACGGCTTCTACCCCAGGCTCGCCCACCTCGAGCCGCCCGCCCTCTTCGTGTGGACCTCGGGGGACACGCTCATCCCCGCCGCGTTCGCCCGCCACGTGCGCCAGTGGCTCCCCTCCGCCGAGCACGTCGTGCTCGACTCCTGCGGGCACGTTCCGCAGGTCGAGCGGCCCGAGGAGACCAACGCGCTGCTGCAGCGCTTCTTCGCGCGGGCCGACGCGCTCGACGGGGCGCCCGTGCGCCGCCGCCGCTCGGCCGCGGCGTAGGGCCACCACCGCCCGTACACTCCGCTCGTGGCCACCTCCCGCGTCGCCGAGCACCCCCACCGCAACGGGCACGACCCGAGCGCGCGCCTCGCCGGGGCCGGTGCCGGCGCCGGCGCGGACGCCCGGGAGAAGTCGCGCGAAAGCGGCGGCGGCAACCCCCTCGGCCGGCTCGCGCAGACCCTCGCGGGGCAGATCCAGAGCCGCATCCCGGTGGCCGACCTCGACGAGCGCGACCCCGACTTCATCCGCGAGCGTCTCCCCCAGCTCTGGATGCTCGCCAGCCTGTACTTCCGCGGCGAGGTGCGCGGCCTGGGCAACGTCCCCGAAGAGGGCGCGGTGCTCCTCGTGGGCAACCACTCGGGCGGCAACCTGACCCCCGACACCGCGGTCTTCACGCTCGCCTTCAACACCTACTTCGGAGTGGAGCGCGCCTTCTACCAGCTCGCCCACAACCTCGTGCGCTCCATGCCCGGGCTCGGGATCCTGCGCAAGTTCGGCACCGTGGCCGCCTCCCCCGAGAACGCCGAGAAGGCGCTCGCCTCGGGCGCCGCCCTGCTCGTCTATCCCGGCGGCGACTACGAGGTCCACCGCCCGATCTGGGAGCGCCACAAGGTCGACTTCGCCGGGCGGAAGGGCTTCATTCGCCAGGCCCTGCGCCATGACGTGCCGATCGTTCCCGTCGTCTCGGTGGGTGGTCAGGAGACCTCTCTCTTCCTCTCCCGCGGGGAGACGCTCTCAAAGCTCCTGCGCCTCGACAAGCTCCTGCGCCTCAAGGTGCTGCCGATCTCGCTCGCCCTGCCGTGGGGGGTGAACGTCGGCGACATGCTCGGCCACGTGCCGCTGCCCGCGAAGATAACGGTGGAGGCGCTCGCGCCGATCCACGTACGGGCCGAGTTCGGCGAGGACCCCGACGTGGATGAGATCTACGCGCACGTCATGCGCCTCATGCAGGAAACGCTCGACGCCCTGGCCGCCGAGCGACGCTTTCCCGTCCTCGGATGAGGGTCGCCTCGCGCATCGAGATCTCCGCGCCGCCCGAGGCGGTGTGGAGGGTCGTCGCCGACCCCGCGCGCGCGCTCGAGTTCATGTCGGGGGTCACGCGCTGGGAGGTCCAGAGCAAGAAGCCTCAGGGGCTCGGCGCCCGCTATCGCATGCTGCTGCTCGTCGGCTCGGCCGAGATCGGCGGCCTGATCGAGGTCGTCGAGTGGGACGAGAACAGCGACCTGGCCTGGACCTCGGTGACGGGGATCGACCAGAGGGGGCGCTGGCGTCTGCGCGAACGCTCACCGGGGCGCACGGCGGTCGAGTTCCGCCTCTCCTACGGAGTCGCGGGAGCCGGGTTCTCCGGATGGCTCTCCGAGCGCTTCGCGGCGCCAACGGTCTCGGGCCACCTGCGGCGCTCGGTGCAGCAACTCAAGCGCCTCGTCGAGTACGAGCAGCTCCGCGAGCGCGCCGCCGAGCGGCGCGGCGCGCGGGCGGCCTAGAGCGAAGCCCGGCTCGACTCTAGTCCTCCTCGCGTGCCGCGAGGGTCGCCACCGCTAGCGCGGCGATGCCCTCCTCGCGGCCCGCGAAGCCCATACCCTCGCCGCGGGTGGCCTTGACGCTGAGGTGCGCGAGCGCCACGCCGAGCGCCTCGGCGAGCGCGATTCGGATGGCCTCGCGGTGGGGCGCGAGCTTCGGCCGCTCCATGAGCACCGTGGCATCGACGTGGACGATCTCGTGCCCGTGCCCGGTGAGCTCTTCGCGCACCAGGCGCAGGAGCTTCAGGGAGTCGGCGTCGCGGTAGCGGGGATCGTTGTCCGGAAAGTGATCGCCAATGTCGCCGAGCGCCGCGGCCCCGAGCAGCGCGTCGATGATCGCGTGGGTGAGCGCGTCGGCGTCGGAGTGACCGGCGAGGCCGCGATCGTGCTCGAGCTCGATTCCGCCGAGTACGAGCCGGCGCCCCTCGACGAGGCGATGGCAGTCGTAGCCGATGCCGGTGGTGGTGCGCACGAGTAGCTCAGCTCGCCCCGATGGGCGCGAGCCGCCGCTCGCGCTTCTCGAAGACGCACAGCTCTGAGACCCCGAGGCCGTCGAGCAGCTCGAGCGCCTGCTCATAGCCCGCCCCGAGGTCGCCGGGCGCGTGCGCGTCGCTCGAGAGGGCGACCGGGCAGCCGGCCTCGACGCACAGGGCGAGGAACTCCCGCGCCGGGTAGATCTCACCCACCGGCTTGCGCAGACCGGCCGTCGAGACCTCGACGGCGATCCGGCTCTCGGCGATCCCGTCCATCGCGCGCTCGTAGAACCGGCGCAGATCACCGCGCGGCCGCGGGCGCTCGGACCCCCAGACCTTGACGAGGTCGGGATGGGCGAGGATGTCGAAGAGCCCCGAGCGCGCCGCCTCCCCGAGCGTCTCGAAGTAGCGCGACCAGACCCGCTCGGGATCGGAGGAGCGCTCCCACACGTCGTAGCCCTCGTGATCGACCGCCGCGTCGCGCAGGAAGTGCACCGAGCCGACGACGTAGTCCCACTCCCGGCGCTCGAGCAGGGTGCCCATCCGGTCCTCGCGTCCGGGAACGAAGTCGGCCTCGATCCCCAGCTTGAGGTCTGTCTCCTCGCGCACCCACGCGCAGTAGGCGTCGAGGTCGTCGCGGGCGGAGTCGCGCCAGAAGGGATGGCGCCAGACGTCGAGGGCCTGGGCAAAGCGGTGCACGTGCTCGGAGACGCCGAGCTCGGCGATCCCCCGCTCGGAGGCGACCGTGCGATAGCGCTCGGCGTTGGCCGCGGTGAAGAACTCCTCGGCGCTCGCTCCGGCGTCGTCGGGCCGCAGGTGGACGTGGTAGTCGGTCAGCACGCGAGCGCGCGCTCGCCGAGGAGCTCCTCGGCAAGTCGCAGGTCGAGCGGCGTGGTCACCTTGAAGTTCTCCGTGGCGGAGTCGAGCACGCGCACCCGGCCGCCCTGGCGCTCGACGAGCGAGGCGTCGTCGGTGGCCGCGGCGAGCACGGCGTGGGACTGGGCGAGCGCTCGGGCGAGCGCCGCGCGACGAAAGACCTGCGGGGTCTGCACCGCCCACAGCGTCGTGCGCTCGAGCGTGGTCCGTACCGTTCCGTCCTCGTCAGCCTCCTTGATCGTGTCGGCGACCCGCGCGGCGGCCACGACCGCGTCGCCGCCGTGCTCCTCGAGCTCCCGCAGGGCACGGGCGAAGAGCGAGGATGGCGCGAGGGGCCTCGCCGCATCGTGCACGATCACGGGGTCGCCGCTCGCCTCGGCCAGCGCCGCGCGCACGGACTCCGAGCGGGTCGCCCCGCCCGGAACGCCGAGCGTGCCGGCGGGCGCCACGGCTCCAGGGGGCAGGGCGACCACGATGTCCTGCACCGCCGGCACCGCTCGCAACGCCGCCACGCTCCACTCGAGCATGGGGCGACCGGCCAGCGCGACGAGCGCCTTGGGCTCAGAGGATCCAAGGCGCTCGCCGCGACCGGCGGCCACGAGGAGGGCGACCGCCACGTCGGCTCGGGTCCGGAGCTACTTCGCCGCGACGGCCACCTGGCCGTCGGCCGAGGCGGCGAGCAGCTCGTCGAGGTGCTCCTCGGCCTCCTCCTCGCCCATCTCCAGCGCGTACATGAGCTCGGAGGCGAGGATCTTCTTCGCGCGGGTGTACATCTGCTTCTCGCCGGTGGAGAGTCCCTTCTCGGACTCGCGGATTGCGAGGTTGCGCACCACCTCGGTGAGCTCGTAGATGTTCCCGGTCTTGATCTTGTCGCGGTTGTGCTTGAACCGGCGGTTCCAGTTCTTCGGCATCTCCGAGCACTCGTCGGCGAGCACCGCGAGCACCTTCTTGACCGTCTCCTCGTCGATCACTCGACGCAGACCCGCGCGGGAGGCGTTCTCCGTGGGCACCATCACGGTCATGTCGTTGTGCAGGATCTTGATGGTGAGGTACTCCCGGCGCTCCCCGAGGAAGTCCTTCTGCTCCTTCTTGAGCACCTGGCCGGCGCCGTGGTGGGGATAGACGACGTTGTCGCCGATCTCGAACTCGATGTTCTCGAGCTCCGGGATGAGGTCGAGGTCCTCGAGCTGATCTTCGATTGCTTCGGGCAGGGTGTCCTCCTTGGATCTTCGGCGAGTGGGCAGGGGAAGTGGGTGGCGGGACCGCTCAGGTCTGCAGGTAACGGTCGACGAGATTGATCTCTTGCAGCCGCCGCAGGCCCTCGCGGATGTCCTTGGCGCGGATCTCGCCGACGCCGTCGACCGTCTCGAGCGCGCCGTCGCCCGCCGCGAGGAGCTCCTCGAGCCCGCCGAACTCTCCGACTATCCGCTGCGTGACGAGCTTGGGCAGACGCGGGATGCGGCCGAGGATGCGGTACCCGCGGGGCGTGACCGGGAAGTCGAGCGTGTTCGCCTTGCGGTCGTAGCCGAGCAGCTCGGCCAGGCGTCCGAAGTCGAGCAGGTCGTGGTGGGGCAGCCGGGCGAGCAGCTCGAGCACCGAGGCGAACCCCTGCTCGGAGTCGCCCGCCAGGTAGTCGTGCACGAGCGAGGACTTGTCGCTCGCCACCCCGACCATCGTCTCGTCGAGCTGCATCTCGATCAGCCGGCCCTCGGTGCCGAGCTCGACGATGTAGCGCTCGATCTCCACCCCCATGCGGGTCACGAGCTCGGCGCGCTGGAAGACGGTGAGCACGTCGTGCAGAGTGGCGCCCCCCTCGAACTCGAGGGCGGTGAGGCGCGTGGAGACCTGGTCCAGGCGCGAGCGATACTTGTCGAGCGTGGCGAGCGCCTGGTTGCCCTTGGCCAGGATGACCGGGATGTCCTCGAGGATGTACTTCGCCGCATCTATGTAGAGCGAGACGACCTCTCGTCGCTGCGAGATGGCGATCACGAGGGCGTCGGTCTGCTTTGCCACCCGCTCGGCGGTGCGATGGCGGGTTCCCGTCTCCTGCGAGAGGATCGTCGGATCCGGCGTGAGCTGGGTGTTCGCCCACCCGATCTTGGTGGCGTTGGCGTTCAGCGCGATCGCCCCGTCCATCTTCGCGATCTGGTAGAGGAAAGCCGGGGAGTAGTCGATGTCGAGCTTGATCCCACCCGAGACGAGCTGGGCAAGGTCGTCCCACTCGCCGACGACGATCAGGGCACCCGTCCGGGCGTGGACGATGTTGTCTATGCCCTCGCGCAGCGCAGTGCCGGGGGCGACCATCTCGAGCGCCTTGACCAGCCGGGGTTCCTGTCTCGAGTCCAGCTCTTCCCCGGTCGACGGCGTCATCCGAGAGGCATTGTACCGGGTGTTTACGGGGGATTCCGGCCGCCCCCGGCGCTCTTGACCGACGGCGAGCGAGCGCGTTGACCCGTAGGCGCTCAGGCCGCGCGCGCCGCTCGGCGGCCCTCCTCTCCGAACGCCGCCCGCAGAGCCGCGCGCAGGGAGCCGACCCCCGGGCCTCCGTCGCCCGCCCCCGCGGGAGCGATCACCTCGGTGAGCCCGAACTTCGCGGCCTCGGCGCGTCGGCGCTCGGGGTGGCCCACCGAGCGCAGCTCGCCGGTCAGCCCGAGCTCGCCGAAGCAGGCTAAGGGCGCCCGGACGCCGGGCCCCGCCGCCACCCCCCGGGCCGCCGAGGCGACCGCCAGCGCCACCGCCAAATCGACCCCCGGCTCATCGACGCGCACGCCTCCGACGACGTTGAGAAAGACGTCGGCGGCCCCCAGCCCGACTCCCCCGTGGCGCGCGAGCACGGCGAGCACGAGCGCGAGGCGGTTGCGGTCGATGCCACTCGCCAGCCGGCGCGGCGGAACGAGCTCTGAGGGCGAGACGAGCGCCTGGACCTCGACGAGCAGCGGCCGCGAGCCCTCCATCGCGCAGAGCACGACGCTCCCCGGCTGGCCCGTGGCCTCACCCACGAAGCGCGCCGAGGCGTCGAGGACCTCGACCAGCCCGCCCTGGCTCATCTCGAAGACGCCGGCCTCGCTCGTCGAGCCGAAGCGGTTCTTGAGCGCGCGCACGGTCCGGTAGGTCCGCTCGCGCTCGCCTTCGAAGTGCAGGACGCAGTCGACGAGGTGCTCGAGCACACGTGGGCCGGCGAGCGCGCCGTCCTTGGTGACGTGGCCCACGAGGAGCACGGCTATTCCCCGCGCCTTGGCGATTCGCGCGAGCGCGCCGGCCACTTCGCGGACCTGCCCGACCGAACCGGCGCCGCCCGTCAGCTCGGCCGCGTGCAGCGTCTGGACGGAGTCGATCACGCACACCTCGGGGCGCTCGCGCTCGAGCGTCGCAAGCACCGCCCCGAGGTCGGTCTCGGCGATCACCGGGATCTCGAGCGCGGCGCCGGGAAGGCGCTCGGCCCGGAGCTTGATCTGCGCCGCGGACTCCTCCGCGCTCACGTACAGAGCGCGAGCACCGGAGCCGACGATGTTCGCCAGCGCCATCGTGGTCAGCGTCGACTTGCCGATCCCGGGTGGCCCGCCGATGAGCACGAGGGATCCGGGCACGATGCCTCCGCCCAGGACGCGATCGAGCTCGCCGATGCCGGTGCTCACCCGATGAAGCCGGTCGGCCGCGACCTGCCTCAGAGGTTGCGGCTGGATCGCCCGGCCGGCCCGCACGCCTCCCGAGCGGTCGGCGCCCGCCCCCACACCGCCGGGGGCGCGGCGTGCCTCTTCGACGAAGGTGTTCCACTCGCCGCAGCCGGGGCACTGGCCGAGCCAGCGAGGCGACTCGTGGCCGCAACCGGCGCAGACGTGGATCGAGGTGGCTCGGGCCATGGCTCTGCCGAACATATGGGGCGCACCCGACGGCTTCCCGCGCGTCGGCCCGCCCACGGGCCGTTCGGGCACGAACCGCGACGAAGTTGTGACTCCTCCGCTACAGCGCGTCGAGAGCGCGAGCGGTGTCGGCGAGCAGGTCCTCGGTCGACTCGCAGCCCGCGCTCAAGCGGATGAAGCCCTCGGGCACCGCGTCGGTGCCCCACCGCGCACGCCGCTCGGCGGTGGTGTGAACGCCGCCGAAGCTCGTCGCCTCGGCGATGAGCTCGCTGGCGCCGAGGAATCGCTCGGCGGCCGCCGCGTCGGGCAGCTCGAAGCCGAGGACCGTGCCAAAGCGCTCCAGGCACCGGGCGGCGAGCGCGTGGCCGGGATCTCCCGAGAGCCCCGGGTAGCGCACCGCGCCGACCTCCGCCCGCGCGGCCAGGAGCTCGGCCAGCGCGAGGGCGTTCGCGCACCCGCGCCCCAGGCGGAGCTCGAGCGTGGCCAGGGAGCGATGGGCCAGCCAGGCCTCGAACGGGCCGGGAGCCGCTCCGGTCAGCGTGCGCCAGTCGCGCAACGCCTTCGCTCGCTCGCCGTCGCGCACGGCGACGTAGCCGAGGAGGAGATCGCTGTGGCCGGTGAGGTGCTTCGACGCACTCGAGACCGACAGCTCGGCGCCCAGCTCGAGCGGGCGCTGGGCCAGCGGCGTGGCGAGGGTGTTATCCACGGCGAGGAGGACGCCCTCGGCCCGTGCCTCCGTGGCGAGCGCCGCGACGTCCATGATCTCGAGCCCCGGGTTGGAGGGGCACTCGATCCACGCCAGCCGCGCGCCGGGGAGCGCCGCGCGCAGCCCGGCCTCGTCGCCGCTCGCGTAGAGCCGTGCCTCCACTCCGCGCTCGGTCAGGTGACCCGTGGCGAGGGTGCGGACCGTCGGGTAGCAGTCGGAGGGGATCACCACCGCGTCGCCCGGCCTGAGCGCGGAGAGGAGGACCGCGCTCGCCGCCGCCATCCCGGACGCGAAGAGCACCGCCTCGCCCCCTTCGAGCTCGCCGAGCGCCGCCTCGTAGAGGGTCCAACTCGGGTTGCCGTAGCGGCCGTAGACGTAGTCGGCTCCGGCGGGATCCCCGCGCAGGTGGTACGGGGCGGCGAAGGTCGGACCGGGGAGCAGCGGCTCGCCGTTGCGGGCCTCGGGCAGACCGGCCCGCACCACCCGAGTGCCCGCGCGCCGGTCAGCCGCCAAGTGCGCGCTCGCAGGCGTCGAACCCGGCGTCGCGGTGGGCGGCGTCGCAGAAGGGCTTGGTGCGCGACTGCCCGCAGCGGCACAACACGATCGAGTCGCCCGGAGGCAACTCGAACGCATCGCCACGCGCGTCGAGCAGGCGCACCGGCCCGGTGACCTTGTACGGCCCGCCGTCGCGCACCTTGATCTCCACGAGCGCTGCGCTGTCCCCCGGGTTCGCGGGGTGCATCATCCTCAGCCCGTGACCGGCGCGGCGTCGGGCGGCACGGGAGTCTTGCGCCCCTGATCGATCGTGACCTTGGAGGCGAGCGCGCCCGCACCGAGCTGAGCAAGCGCCCAGGGCATGCCCGAGGTCTCGAGCGAGAGCGCATGGTCGAGCGACCACGGGCCCGGACCGGCGTCGGCGAGGGCGAACAGCGCGGCGAGCAGAACGAGGTTGTACTCATAGCCGCCGTCGGAGGCCCACGGACCGTTCGCCGCGTGGACGGTGCGGATCGCGGTGATCATCGTCGCCGACAGGGCGGTGGCGGCCAACGGAGTGAAGAGCCCGGCGGCGAGCAGCGCGCCCCCGACGGTCTCCGAGGTGCCGGCCGCCAGCGCGTTGCGCCTGCCCGGACCCAGGCCGAGCGACTCGAAGAACTGGCCGGTGCCGTCGGGTCCGTGGCCGCCGAAGGACCCGAAGAGCTTCTGTGCACCGTGGCCGGCGAACAACAGGCCGACGACGAGGCGGATGACGAGGCGCCCGAGCTTCATGGCTGGCTCCCTTGGTCGAGGAGATGGAGGAGCGCCCTAGCCTAGCGCAACAGTCGTTGCGCGTGCAATCACCCTCGTGCGGCCCTAGCACCCACGAGCGCTTCGCGGCCGCGGAAGGCTCATACTGCAATGCGGCGCAGCGCCCGGAGATGCCGCGTCGCGACCAAGGGAGGAGGAGCCGAACGATGCGACAGCTCACCAGTCTCGACGCTCAGTTCCTGGCGCTGGAGACCGCTCGCCAGAGCGGACACGTCGCGGGAGTGGCGATCCTCGACCCCTCGACGGCGCCGGGCGGAGCGCTCGCCTCTTCCGACGTCGAGGCGCTGATCGCCGAGCGCCTGCCGCTGCTCCCGCCCCTGCGCTGGCGCCTCGCCGAGGTGCCCTTCGGCCTCGACTACCCCTACTGGGCCGACGATCCCGACTTCGACCTGCACTTCCACGTCCGCGAGCTCGCGCTCCCTACGCCCGGGAGCGACGCGCAGCTCGCCGAGCAGGTGGCGCGGATCGTCTCGCGACCCCTGGACCGCACGCGTCCGCTGTGGGAGCTCTACCTGATCCACGGCCTCGCGTCGGGCAACGTGGCGATGCTGACCAAGATCCATCACGCCCTGATCGACGGCATGTCGGGAGCGGAGATCATGGGGTTGCTGCTCGATCTGAGCCCGGAGGGTCGCGAGGCGCCGCCCGCCGACACCTCCTCGGCGGCGCCCGATAAGCCGCCCGGCGACCTCGAGATGCTCGCCCGCGGGCTGCTCGGCGTGCCGAGGTACCCGTTGCGAGTGCTCCGAGCGCTCCCCTCGACCGTGCCGAACGTCGAGGAGGTGCCGGCCATCTTCGGCGCCATCCCGGGGGCGACGACGGTCGGACGGATCGCCGGGCGCGTGCAGCGGGTGGTGAGCCGCAACGGCCCCGGGCCCGAGCACATGAAGCACGTCGCCCCGCGCACGTCGTTCAACGGGCGGGTCTCCGCCCACCGGCGCTTCGCCTTCGGCCAGCTCCCGCTCGAAGCCGTCAAGACGATCAAGAACGAGTACGACTGCACCGTCAACGACGTCGTCGTCTCGATCTGCGCGGGGATGATCCGGCGCTGGCTGATCGAGCACGGCGAGCTGCCCGAGGAGCCGCTCGTCGCCCAGGTTCCGGTCTCCGTGCGCACGGGCGAGCAGATCGGCACGTTCGGCAACCGCATCATGCTCATGAGCGCGCCGCTCTTCACCGACGAGCCCGACCCGATCCGGCGGCTGCACCTGACCCACGAGGCGCTGCGCGAGATGAAGGACCGCCACCGCGCGCTGCCCGCCGAGCTTCTCCAGGACGCCAACCACTTCATCCCCCCGGCGGTCTTCTCCCGCGCCGCGCGCCTCACGCTCGCGCTCTCGACCGGCCTGGCCCGACCGACGTGGAACCTGGTGATCTCGAACGTCCCCGGCCCGCAGGTCCCGCTCTACCTCGCGGGCACGCGGCTCGAGGCCAACTACCCCGTGTCGGTGATCACCGACGGGATGGGCCTCAACATCACCGTCATGAGCTACTGCGGCCATCTCGACTTCGGGATCGTCGGCGACCGCGAGCAGGTTCCCGACCTGTGGTGCACGATCGAATGGCTCGAGGACGCGCTGGACGAGCTGCGCCCGCCCAAGAAGCCCAAGCGGAGCACGGCGCCGGCGCAGAGGCGACGCGCACCCAAGCGCGCCCGCGCCGCACAGGCGTGAGCGGACCCGGGAGCGAGCCGCCCTCGGGCTGGGCCTATTGCCGCGCGGATCGCGTGCGCTTCGCCGACCTCGACCCGCGGGGGCATCTCAACAACGTCGCCTTCCTGCAGTTCTTCGAGGCCGCGCGGATCGCCTACCTGGCCTCGATCAATCCCGAGAACGACGCGAGCGAGCCGACGAGCGGCGACCTGATCCTCGCCGAGCAGACGATCACCTACCGCTCGCCCTCGGCCCTCGAGGACGAGATCCGCACGAGCGTGCGTCCCGAGGACGTCAAGCGCTCGAGCTTTCGCCTCGCCTTCGCCATGCACAACCTCGAGCAGGACCGCCTGACCGCGGAGGGCCACGGGGTCTACGTCGGCTACGACTACCAGGCGGCGCGGGCGTGTCCGCTGCCCGACGGGCTCGCGCGGGCCCTGCGCGAAGCCGAGCCCGAGCCAGCACCGCCAGAGGACTAACCCGTGAAGCGGGGACGGCCCCGGGGTCGGCGCGCCCGTCCGCCGATCCCGGCGCGCGCACAGCGCGCGCCACCGCGCGCGAGCGTGCTTGTGAGCGGTAGGTCGCGCGAGGAGCTCCCGACCATGACGCGGTAGCACCCGGGCGCCACTCGCCAGCCGTGGCGCGCGACGTCCCAGTAGGAGAAGGAGCGATCGTTCAACCGGAAGACGACGCGCCTGCTCTGCCCGGGCGCGAGGGCGAGCTTGGTGAAGGCCTTGAGCTGCCTCGGCGGCTGGCGCACCCCGGGGCTAGGTGGGGGCAGCGCCAGGTAGAGCTCGGGCACCGTCACCCCGGGCCGCGCCCCGGTGTTGGTCACCTCCGCGCTGATGCTCGGTGGCGCGCCGCTCCCGTGCGGCGCCATCCGGATGCGGAGCCCGCGATAGCGAAAGGCGGTGTAGGAGAGGCCGAAGCCGAACGGGACGCCGGCGCGAGCCGGTGCGCGTCATACCAGCGGTAGCCGACGAAGACTCCCTCCTTGTAGGTCTCGCTCTCCCCGACGCCCGGATACTTCTGCGGATCGCCGGCGGTGGGGGTGTCGGCCTCGCGCCCGGGAAAGGTCACTGGGAGCCGTCCTCCCGGGTCCGCGTCGCCGAAGAGTACGCGCGCGAGCGCCGCTCCTCCCCGCTGCCCCGGGTACCACGCCTCGACGAGCGCGCGCACGCGGTGGCGCCACGGGGTGAGATCGGGGCCGCCGCTCTGCAGGACGACGACCGTGTTGCGGTTGGCGGCCGCGATCTTCTCGATCAGCCCGTCCTGATCTCCCTGAAACGTCGGGCACTCGAGCGAGAGGCACCGGCGGTCCACGCCCTCGGTGAAGTAGTCGCCGGCGAAGACGATCGCCACGTCGGCGCCGCGGGAGAGGCGGGCCGCGCGCTCGGGATCGGTGCCGTCGTCGTAGCCCACGCGAGCGCCGGGACCCGCGCGGCGGACGATCGCCTGAAGCGGCGAGGAGAACGAGAAGGGCTTCACGTTGCCCGATCCCCCGCCGGTGACGAACGTTGTCGCGCCCTTGCCGATCACCGCGATGGAGCGCTCCCGCCGAGTGCTCAGCGGCAGCGCGCCGCGGTTCTTCAGCAGGGTGATCGCCGACTCCTCGATCCTCTGCGCGCTCCGGGCGTGCGCGGCTTGGTCGATCTGGCGGTCGTCGTTGACGAACGCCGCGCGATCGAAGAAGCGAAAGGCGAACAGCGTGCGGAGCATCCGGCGCACGTGCTCGTCGATCGTGGCGCGGCTCACCCGACCGGAGGCGAGCGCCGCGCGCACCGCGAGGGGACCGTAGGTCACCCCAGGAAACGGCTCGAAGTCGAGGCCGCCGTTCAGGGAGGCAAGCGTGTCGTGCGCGGCGCCGTAGTCGGCGAGCAGGTACCCGGAGAACCCCCACTCGCGCTTGAGGATGTCGCGCAGCAGGTGAGCGTTCTCGCACGCGTAGGGCCCGTTGAGCCGGTTGTAGGAGCACATGACGCTGCCGACGTGCGCCTCGCGCACGGCGGCCTCGAACTGGGGCAGGTAGACCTCGTGCAGCGTGCGCTCGTCGACGTTCGCGTTGACGAGCAGGCGGTTGCCCTCGACGGGCGGGGGGCCGAGCGGCTGCCCCGGGGCGCTCCGGTCGGCCGCCGCGCCGGCGTCGCCCTCCTGGTTGTTGGCGGCGAAGTGCTTCACGTTGGCGATGACGCCCTGGGACTGAGCGCCCCTGATCCAGCCCACGGCCATCCGCGAGACGAGCCACGGATCCTCGCCGTAAGCCTCGTAGGTGCGCCCGCCGAGCGGCGTGCGCATGATGTTCACCGTGGGGCCGAAGACCACGTCGTTGCCCTTGTCGGCGGCCTCGCCGCCCACCACCGCGCCGTGCGCGCGGGCGAGCGCCGGATCCCAGGTGGCGGCCAGGGCGAGGGGCACGGGCAGCGCCGTGGCCGGACCCTGCCGGGGTCCCACCGGCCCGTCGGTGTAGTTGACGCTCGGCAGACCCACGCGCGGCACGCCGGCGCCCACCCCGGTGTGGTCGTTCGGATCGATGCCGAGGACCCCGGTCAGGTCGTCTCCGCCGAGCAGCGAGATCCGCTCGTCCTCGGTCAGGGCGCCGAGGAGAAGACCGGCACGCTTCTCGGGCGAGAGCGAGGTGTCACACCAGGGGCGCCGGGCGGTCTCGCCGCAGCGCCCCGCCGCCCGGGCGGCGGGCACTCCAGTCCACCCCATCGCCAGTACGACCGCCCCGGCCAAGCCGAGCGCCAGCCTTCTCGCCCGGCTCCAGAGGGCTACTCGGTGGCTGCTCATACCGACCGGAGCCTCCGCTGCGGCGGGCTCACCGCGGCCCGAGAATCGCGCCGATCCAGTCGTCGCGCTTTGCCGCAGACGATGCGGTACTCCTCACCGCCGGTGGTCCGCGCCGCGATCGAGTTGGGCGCCAGGGGGATCGCGCCGAGGAACTTGGTCCACACCTTCCGCCCATCGGCCACGTCAGCCAGCGCGATCTCCGTGGCGCCCCGCTGGACGTTCACGGCGTGCGACTCGAAGATCAGGCGCTGGTCGGTCAGGTAGAGGTGGCCCCCGACGGTCTCCGCGCCTCGCTGGAGGTTCGCGCGCGAGTCTCTGACGACCGCCTCCCCCGGGTGAAGATCGGTCTTCAGGGCCATCCCGGCATGGTACGCCTGCCTGGTCTCAGTGCGCGAGGATCGGCTCGCCGATCGGCGCCGTCGGCAGCTGCTCCCGGGGACGCAGGAGGAGCGCGCACACGAGCGCGCCGAGCGCGAAGATCGCCGCCGACCAGTAGAACGCGGTGGTGTAGCCGTGGACCGAGGCGCGGGCCACGAGCTCGGGCGTGGGGCGGCCGGCCCCGAGCATGTGGTTCGTCGCGGTGATCGCGAGCGTGGAGAGCAGCGCGGTGCCGATCGAGCCGCCGACCTGCTGGCTCGTGTTGACCATCGCGGAGGCGACGCCCGCATCCCGGGGGTCGACCCCGAGCGTGGCGGTGGCGATCGCGGGGGCAAAGATGAGGCCGAAACCGAGCCCCATGAGGAGAAGGGCGGGCAGGACGTGTCCGGCGTAGGTGGAGTGCGGCGCCAGCCCGGTCAGGTAGACCATGCCCGCGGCCCCGAGCAGCATCCCGCTCGGCACGAGCGGGCGCGCGCCCGTCCGCGCGAGCAGCTTGAAGTTGGCCGTGGTGGAGCTGAGGACGATCCCGGCGACCATGGGCAGGAAGGCGAGGCCCGCCGTTATCGGGGAGTAGCCCAGGTTCTGCTGGAGGTAGTAGGTGAGAAAGAGAAAGACCGCGAAGATCGCGATCGCCGACATCGCCACGGCGAGGTAGGAGCCGCCGCGGTCGCGGTGGAGCACGACGCGGAGCGGCAGGAGGGGATGCGAGACGCGTCGCTCGATCACGACGAACAGGGTCAGGAACACGGCGGCGAGGACGAGCATGAGCAGGGTGAGGCCGTCCGTCCACCCCGAGGTCTCGGCGTTCGAGAAGCCGTAGACGAGCGCGAAGAGCCCCGCCGACGCCGAGAGCGTCCCCGGGATGTCCAAGCGCGGGCGCTCGGCGGCGCTCCGGTTGTGCAGCAGCACGAGCGCTCCCGCGACCGCCGCCCCGGCGAACAGCAGGTTCACGTAGAGGCACCACCGCCACGACAGGTACTCCGTGAGCACGCCTCCGAGCAGCAGACCGACGGCGGCGCCGCTGCCCGCCAGCGCGCCGAAGACCCCGAACGCCTTGCCGCGCTCGGAGGGCTCGGTGAACGTCGTGGTGAGCAGGGAGAGCGAGGCCGGTGCGAGGATCGCGCCGAAGACGCCCTGCGCCGCGCGGGCGCTCACGAGCATGCCGAAGGACTGAGCAGCCCCCCTCACGGCCGAGGCGACGGCGAATCCGATCAACCCACCGACGAAGGTCCACTTGCGCCCGAAGAGGTCCGAGATGCGACCGCCGAGCAGGAGCAGCGAGCCGAAGGCCAGCGCGTAGCTCGTGATGATCCACTGGCGGTTGTCGTTGGTGAACCCGAGCGCCTTCTGGGCCGAGGGAAGGGCGATGTTGACGATCGTCGCGTCGAGCACGACCATGAGCTGGGCGATGCCGAGGACGGCGAGGATGAGCCAGCGGCGCTCGTAGTGGGGGTTGTCCATGGTGCTGACGCTCCTAAGCGGAGATGGTTTCTCAAGTTAGGAGGGCACCGTAGCAGATGCGGAGAACATCTCTCCGTTTCCACGCTAGACTCGTTTCATGTCGGCCACGCCGCGACCCCTGCGGGCTGACGCCGAACGCAATCGCCGGCTGCTGCTCGACGCCGCCCGGGAGCTGTTCGCGCAGCGCGGACTGCAGGTGACGCTCGACGACGTCGCCCACCATGCGGGCCTCGGCGTGGGCACCGCCTACCGCCGGTTCGGAACTCGGGAGACGCTCATCGACGCGCTCTTCGACGAACGCGTGCGCGACATCGTCTCGCTCGCCGAGCACGCTCTCGAGGTCGAGGACGCCTGGGAGGGGCTGGTCGGCTTCCTCGAGCGGACGCTCGCGCTCCAGGCCGCCGACCGCGGCCTCAAGGAGCTGCTGCTCGGCACGAGCGAGGGTCGCGAGCACATCGCTTCGATCCGAGAGCAGATGCGCCCGCTCGCGACCGCGCTGGTGCGCCGCGCTCAGGAAGCGGGGCACCTGCGCGCGGACTTCACGCCGCAGGACATGCCCCTGCTGCAGATCATGCTCGGTGCGCTGATCGACGCGTCTCAGTCCGTCGAGCCGAACCTCTGGCGCCGCTACCTGGCGCTGCTCCTGGACGGCATGCGAGCGGACGGGCGCCCCGCCTCGGACCTCGAGGTCGCGCCCGTCGACTGGAGCGAGCTCGACCGCGTGCTCTCCTGCTGGCGCCCACCGCAGCGACGCCCCGCCTGATTGCCCTACCCGGCTCCCCTCGCCGCGGCGGCTTCGCGGGTCGGTTGCTCGCCTCGCGCGACGAGCGGCAGCGTCGTCCCGTGGAGCGCGAGCGCCGCCAGGCTCGCGGCGAGGAAGCCGAGCGGGAGCCCCCACGAGGCCAGGGTGAGCGCGGCGACGAGGCAGAAGCCGGCGAAGCCGACCAATCCGGTGATCATGCCGCGCAGCAGCGCGGCGGCGGCCCGGCCGCCATCGCCGAGGTGGGTGAACGCCGCGAGCAGCGAGGCGAGCACGGGGAACGCCGCGAGCATCCCGCCGACGTGCGGCCCGAGCACGCCGCCCAGCGCGCTGAGGAGGAGGACGAGCGCGGCGGTGGCGAGGACGCGCATGAGGAGCAGCCCGCTCCCGCCGCCCGGGGCGGGCAGGGTGCTCGAGGGGTCGAGCTCGCGCGCGAGCGCCCCGCCGAGCCCCAGCGCAACGACGACGGCCGCCCCGGCGACGGCGACGGACGGCTCCCAGCGGGCGGTGGCGGCGGTGACGGAGAAGAAGGCGACCCAGCCGGCGAAGAGGGACGTCACGACCCCTCGCCCCGGCGCGAGGCGGACGTAGACCACGATGAACGCGACGAGGGAGACCATCCCGAGCAGCGTCCCCGCCGCCGCGCGCTGCGCAAAGGCCGCCCCGTGCTCGAGCGCGAAGATGAGAAGCACGGGACCGGCGATGAACGGCAGCGCCGAGACCCATCCTCCCAGCGCCGGTCCGAACCGCCGGGCGACGAGCGTCGCCGCGGCGATGAGCGCCGGGGCGAGGAGAAGCTTGAGGACGAGGAGGTTCAACCCGCCTGGGCGGACGGGCGGACGAGCACCTCGTTGACGCTCACGTTCTCGGGCTGGCCGATCGCGTAAAGGACGGCGCGGGCGATGTCGTCGGACTCGAGGGGCGTGACGCCCGCGAAGCGCTTCTGCATCTGCGCGAGGACCTCCTCGCGGTTGTGTCCGGCGAGCTCGGTGGCCACGGCGCCCGGCTCGACCAGAGTGACGCGGATGCCGGCGCCCGCGGTCTCCTGGCGCAGCGACTCGGAGAACGCGCCCACGCCGAACTTCGTCAGGTTGTAGACGCCCGAGCCGGCGCGCGCGACGCGGCCGGCGACCGAGGAGACGTTGACGATGTGCCCCGAGCCCTGCGCGCGCATGATCGGCAGGGCGGCGTGCGTTCCGTAGAGGACGCCGAAGAGGTTGACGTGGATTATGCGCCGCCACTCCTCGGTGGGCGCACCCTCGATCGGACCGAGAAGCATCACGCCGGCGTTGTTGACGAGCACGTCGAGGCGTCCGAGCTCGGCGTGGGTCTGCTCGACGAAGCGCCGGGCCTGCTCCTCCTCCCCCATGTCGGTCTCGATGGCGAGCGCGCGGCCTCCCTCGCCCGTGATGCGCTCGGCGAGGGCCTCGATGCGCTCGGCGCGCCGCGCGGCGAGCGCCACCGCCGCGCCTGCGCGCGCACACTCGAGCGCGGTGGCCTCCCCGATGCCCGAGGAGGCGCCGCTGATCGCCACGACCTTCCCTGAGAGATCGCCGTCCACGGTGCTCGGCTCAGGCATCGATGCTCGACATGTCCGGGTAGCGCTCGCCCGCGGTCGCGCCGTGCGGCGCCGCCTCGTCGATCCGCTCGAGGTCCTCCGCGCTCAACGAGATCTCCGCCGCGCCGACGTTCTCCTCGAGGTAGGAGACGCGCTTGGTCCCGGGGATCGGGACGATGTCCTCCCCCTGGTGGAGCACCCACGCGAGCGCGAGCTGGCTCGCGCTCACGTGCTGCTCCTCGGCGATCTCCCGCACACGGTCGACGAGCTCGAGGTTCTTCTCGAAGTTCTCGCCCTGAAAGCGCGGGTTGTGGCGGCGGAAGTCGTCCTCGGGCAGGTCCTCCGGGGAGCGAAAGCGCCCGGAGAGGAAGCCGCGCCCGAGCGGGCTGTAGGGCACGAAGCCGATGCCGAGCTCGCGCACGGTGGGCAGGATCGCGTCCTCGGGGTCGCGCGTCCACAGGGAGTACTCCGTCTGCAGCGCGGAGATCGGGTGCACCGCGTGCGCGCGGCGGATCGTCTCGGGGGCGGCCTCCGAGAGGCCGAGGTAGCGCACCTTGCCCTGCTCCACGAGCTCGGCCATCGCTCCCACCGTCTCCTCGATCGGGACGGTCTTGTCCACCCGGTGCTGGTAGTAGAGGTCGATGTGGTCGACGGCGAGGCGGCGCAGCGACGCCTCGCACGCGCTGCGCACGTAGTCCGGGGAGCCGTTGATGCCGACGAAGGAGCCGTCCTCGCGGCGCTCGTTGCCGAACTTCGTCGCGAGCACGACCTGATCGCGCCGGTCGGCGATCGCCCGGCCGACGAGCTGCTCGTTCGTGAACGGCCCGTACATGTCGGCGGTGTCCAGCAGGCTCACGCCGAGCTCGAGCGCCCGGTGGATCGTGGCCACCGCTTCGCTCTCGTCCGCCTGCCCGTAGAACTCGGACATCCCCATGCATCCCAGCCCGAGGGCAGAGACCTTCAGACCTTCTGCTCCCAACGCGCGCTGCTCCACTGACTCGCTCCTTGTCGAAGTGGGCTATCCACTTCCGTCCATCTGGGGTCGTAGCGTGACCGCGTGCAGCCAGATGCGCCGCAGCCGGGGGTCGACTACCCGCACAGCTTTCACGAGCTGACTTCGTGGTTCGGCGCGAGGAGG
>JAABVA010000720.1_pt1 | contig 39645 bp, 43 predicted proteins | sample 5560331 | NCBI WGS metagenome assembly JAABVA01 (sample SAMN12812661, study PRJNA571458) | rock metagenome | isolation source: Antarctica rocks | place: Antarctica: Victoria Land, Mt New Zealand sud | collected 2016-01-07 | reverse complement strand
AGCGCAAGCCGGCCGCCCGAGCACCCAACAGCGCCCGCCACGCCCAACCACGACGACTGACACTCGCTCACAGACCGCGCGACGCCAGACCGTCACACCACGCCCGTTGATGCACGATCCGGGCTAGAGCGCTGACGGTCGCGGTGATGAAGAAGCCGAACGGCGCGTCTTCTGGCGGTAGGGCTTGGCGCGGTTTGTCTGTCGGAACCACTTGTAGATGGTGGGGCGGGTGACGGCGCAGAACCTGGTACTCCGTCGAGGCAGCGGGTTCGCGGCGTCGAGCAAGACGTGGCATACCCGGCGGCAGGTGAGAGCGGTCTAGCTCTTGCTCTCAGGCATGCGCACTGGTCAACAGGGGCCCGCGTTACGGCAGCGCCGGTTCGCCCCGCCTAGCACCTACCCACCAACCTCTGAGGAGCTTGGCGCCCTCAGGCGCGCGCCGCGGTGATGAACACGAGGACGCTGAGCACCAGCGCCACGGCCGCGACGGACGGCAGCAGCCAGCGCGGGGATGCGAGAAGGGACTCCCGCCCCTCGACGGGCACCACGGCGGTGCCCGCCACGACGTCGCCGATTCGCTGGCGTTGTGAGCGCCCCGTCCGCCACATCGAGATGAGCCCGGAGGTGTAGAGCAGCGGCACCGCGTCCACGATCCTGAGCGCGTTGCGCACGGCGATCTGCGCGGGGTGCGCCGGCGTGCCGTCCGCCGAGACGACGCGGACCCCGAAACGTCGCTTGCCCGGCGTCTGACCCTGGGCGATCTCCGCCACGGTGTAGTAGAGCCAGTTCACCATCAGGAGCAGCAGGAGGGCCTCCTTGCTCGCGGCGCCGAGACCCGTGGCGTAGAGCAGCACGCGCGCGAGCGCTCCGAGGATCAGCGAGTCCGCGATCGCGGCGTTGAGTCGAGACCGGACGGCGCCGTCCGCGCCGAGAACAGCGACGGGAGTCGGGCTCTGCACCGCTCCGAGAGCCTCGGGTGCGTTCACTCCCGGCGGAGGGATCGAGTACGGCCGCGAGATCGAAGGCTCGGGCATCTCTCTCCCGATCGGCGGGTCGAGCCCACCGACATAGCGCTCCTGGACGCATGACGGAGTCGGCCCGCTCCGCTCGGTGAAGGACGGGCGCTCCGAGCTCGCCGGCTTCGAGTATGGTGCCCGCACGCCGAATCCTCGGGCCGATCCCGAGGACCGGGGGACCCAGGTTGTTGGGGCTAATCCTGCGCTTTGAACGCGTGGAAGGCGCGGCTCTTTCCGCGCCAGCCCGTCAGCTAACCCCGGAGGCCGACGAAAGAGGACGACCTTCTTGCGGATACCCGCCCTGATGGCCCTGGGTCTCAGCTGCAGCGCGCTTGCCGGCGCGTCCGTCGCGACCGCCTCTGCGGGCGCGGGCGCGCAGAGCTCGGGAGGCGCCTCCGACACCAAGCAGAGCGCTTCGGCCACCACGTCGACGCCCAGCGCTCATCGACCGGTCACCGGCGCGCAGGTCGTCACCTACGCGAAGCGCTTCACGGGCGTCCCCTACGTCTTCGGAGCCAACGGCCCCCGCACGTTCGACTGCTCGGGTTACACGTCGTACGTGTACCGACAGTTCGGAGTTAGCCTCTCGCGCGGCTCGTACGCCCAGATGCGCCAGGGGCGCGCGGTCACAGGGCGGTTGCGGCTCGGCGACCTCGTCTTCAGGGAGGGCGGCGGGCACGTCGGCATATACACGGGCAACAACCGCTTCATCTCCGCAACCGTACACCGTGGCATCTGGGACTACTCCTTCAAGACCTGGCGAACGACGCAGCCCTACATGGCGGCGCGGCGCCTGTTGCCCGCAACGACGACGCCGACGGTCCGGCGCGCCCCAGCGGCGACGGCGGCTTCCTTCGGCACTCACGAGCCGCGCAACGGCGGAGCCGCCGACGCCAAACCGGGCCGCTAGGGAGCGCTCGGGCGGTTCGTCTCGACGAGTCGCGGTTGGGCTAGGCCGGCTCGTCGGGCGGTGGGGGCGCCGCTGGGCGCTCGGCGTGGGCGAGCCGGGTCTCGGCCGCGTCGCAGATGCGCTCGAGCTCGCGCATCCGGTTGGGGTCGGTCGCGCGCGGGCCGTACATCTTGGCCCGGTAGAGGTCGCGGCGCTCGCGGTGATAGCGGGCCTCGGCGCGCAGGTGCTCGAGCTCGGCAGAGTCGCTCATGGAGTCCTCTCGTGCGTCGAGGCCACGCCCGCCGGCTCGTGACCCGCGCACGCGCGCACCGGAACGCGCGGGTAGCGGGGGAACTGCGGCTGCGTGCGCGAGCGCCGGCAGAGGGAGAACGCCGAGCCGCGCGTATTGCGCACCACCTGTTGGTGGCGACAGGTGTCGCACAGTCCCGCGCCGATCCCGATTCCCATGCCGATCGGGAGTATGGCGCGGGGACGCCGGCCGACCCGGAGTACCGCACTATACTTTATGAAGTGAAGACCTTTGGCCGTCTGCTCGGATTCCTGCGCCCCTATCGCGCCGGCGTCGCGTGGTCCTTCCTCCTCGCCGCGGGCGCGATGCTCGCGATCAGCGCGATCCCCTACCTGACGGGACGCGCGATCGACGCGGCCAAGGTCCACCACGACTCGCACGCGCTCGTGCGCCTCGCGCTGCTCATCGTCGGCGCCTCGGTGCTCGGCCTGGCGTTCAGCGTCGGGCGCCGGCTCATCGCGGGCCGCGTGTCGCTCGGCATCGAGTACGACCTGCGCAACGAGGTCTACGGCCATCTCCAGTCACTCGAGCTCGGCTTCTTCGATCACCAGCAGACCGGCCAGCTCATGTCGCGGGCCACGGTCGATCTGCAGGCCGTGCGCTTCTTCCTCGGCTACGGGCTCATCTTCATCGCCCAGTCGGTGCTCACGATCGCCATCGCCGCCGTCTTCATGTTCGCGAGCCAGCCGGGCCTCGCCGCGCTCGCGCTCGCCCCGGTGCCCTTCGTCGTGCTCATCGCCTGGCGCTACGGGCACCGCTCGCGGCCGGCGCTCCAGGAGGTGCAACAGCGCATCGCCGAGCTCACGGCCGACGCGGAGGAGAACGTCTCCGGCGTGCGCGTGGTCAAAGCGTTCGCGCGCGAGGACCGCCAGTTCGAGCGCTTCGGGCAGAGCGTTACGCGAGTCTTCGACCAGTCGATGTACTCCACGCGCCTGCGCGCCTTCTACAACCCGTTCATCGGCTTCGTCCCCAGCCTGGGCCTCGCGGTGATCCTCTTCGTCGGCGGGCGTCAGGTCGCGCACGGCTCGCTGACGATCGGGGAGTTCGCCGCGTTCTACACCTATCTCCTGCGCCTCATCTCCCCCATGCGCACGCTGGGGGTCATGCTCGGCGCCGCCCAGCGCGCGACCGCGTCGGGCGCGCGCGTGTTCGAGATCCTCGACCGGGCGCCGCGGATCGAGGCGCCGGCGCAGCCGCTCCCCCTCCCCGACGGCCCGGGCCGCGTCGAGCTCCGCGGCGTCTCGCTCACCTTCGAGGGTAGCTCGCAGCGCGCCCTGCGCGACGTGGACCTCGACGTCACCGGGGGGACTACGGTCGCCCTGGTGGGGGCCACGGGCGCGGGCAAGACCGCGCTCGTCTCGCTCATCCCGCGGCTCTACGACGCCACGGAGGGAGCGGTGCTCGTCGACGGCGCCGACGTCCGTGCGCTCGCTCCGGCCGCGCTGCACCGCGAGATCGCGATCGTCAACGACGACCCCTTCCTCTTCTCGGCCTCCGTGCACGAGAACATCGCGTACGCGCGTCCCGAGGCCACGCACGAGGAGGTGGAGCAGGCGGCCCGGCGGGCGCAGGCGCACGAGTTCGTCACCGCGCTCCCCGACGGCTACGAGACACTGGTCGGCGAGCGCGGTCTCACCCTCTCGGGCGGCCAGCGCCAGCGCCTCGCGATCGCGCGCGCGCTCGTGACCAACCCGCGCATCCTCATCCTCGACGACGCGACCTCCTCCGTCGACGCCTCGACCGAGCAGGAGATCAAGCTCGCGCTGCTCGAGGTCATGAGCGGGCGCACGACGTTCGTCATCGCCCACCGGCTCTCGACCATCGCGCTGGCCGACCGGATCGTCGTGCTCGAGGACGGGGGCGTCGGCGCGCAGGGAACGCACGAGGAGCTCCTCGAGGAGAACCCGCTCTACCGCGAGATCGTCGAGAAGGGCCTCCCCGACCAGGTCTTCCTCACCCGCAAGCCGCTCGAGCCCGAGGCGGTCGGGCTGTGAGCGCCGCCGAACCCCCCGCCTCGGTGGCGCGCCTGCCCGAGCTGCGCCGTCGCCTCCGCCAGACCCAAGGACGCGGCCGCAAGCTGCGCGGTCTTCTCGAGCTGCTGCGTCCCTACCGCGGGCGCGTGGCGCTCATGCTGCTCGCCCTCATCGCCGCCACCGCGGCGACGCTCGCTCCCGCCCCCCTGGCGAAGCTCGCGATCGACGAGGGGATCGCCAAGGGCGACCTTGCCGCGCTCGACTGGATCGTCCTCGCCTTCGTGGTCTCCGCGTTCGTCGGGTGGGGCGCCACCTACGCCCAGACCTACCTGGTCGGCTGGGTGGGCCAGCGCGCGCTGCAGGACCTGCGCCTCCAGCTCTTTCGCCACCTCCAAAGCCTGTCGATCGCCTACTACTCGCGCAACCGCGCGGGCGTGATCATCTCCCGTCTCACCAACGACGTGCAGGCGCTCGACCAGCTCGTGAGCGACGGGATCACCACCCTCTTTCAGTCCTCGCTCACGCTCGTGGGCACGGTGGTCATCCTGCTCCTGCTCGACGTGAAGCTCGCACTGCTGACGTTCCTGATCTTGCCGGTGCTCGGCGTCGCGAGCTTTCTCTTCCGCCTCGCCTCGGCCGACGCCTATCGGCTCACCCGCGAGCGGATCGGAGCGATCACGGGCTATCTGCAGGAGACCTTCTCGGGTATCCGCGTGGTGCGCTCCTTCGGCCAGGAGCCGCGCCACCGGCGGCGCTTCGCCGAGCTGAACGCGGAGAACCGCGACGCCAACATGACGACGGTCAACCTGAACGCCGCCTACTTCCCCACCGTGGAGCTCCTCTCGGGGCTCGCCACGGTGATGATCCTGCTCGTCGGGGGCTTCGAGCTGCTCCACGGACGGATCGGAGTCGGCGTCGTCGTCGGCTTCATCGCTGCGCTCAACAACTTCTTCGACCCGATCCAGCAGCTCTCCCAGCTCTACACGACCTACCAGTCGGGAATGGCGGCGCTCGACAAGATCTTCGAGCTGCTCGACGAGGAGCCCGACCTGCGCGACGCCCCGAACGCCCACGAGCTCGCGCGGGTGCGCGGGGAGGTGAGCTTCGAGGGGGTCTCGTTCCGCTACGGCCCCTCGGAGGAGGAGGCAGCGTGGGCGCTGCGCGACGTCGACCTGGTGGTGGCGCCCGGTCAGACCGTCGCCCTCGTCGGCGCGACGGGGGCGGGCAAGTCGACCTTCGCCAAGCTCGTGGCGCGCTTCTACGATCCCTCGGAGGGTCGGGTGCTCATCGACGGGCACGACCTGCGCGAGGTGAAGGCCTCCTCGCTGCGCTCGCAGATGGGGATCGTGCCCCAGGAGGCCTTCCTGTTCAGCAGTAGCGTGCGGGAGAACATCGCCTTCGGGCGCCCGGACGCTACCGAGGCCGAGATCGTCGCGGCGGCCCGGGCGGTCGGCGCCGAGGAGTTCGTCGCCGGCCTGGAGCAGGGCTTCGACACCGAGGTCGGCGAGCGGGGGGCCCAACTCTCGGCGGGCCAGCGCCAGCTCATCGCCTTCGCCCGCGCGCTCATCGCCGATCCGCGCATCCTCGTCCTCGACGAGGCGACCTCGAACGTCGACGTCCACACGGAGACGCGGATCGAGCACGGACTGCGGCGGCTGCTCGCGGGCCGCACGGCGTTCGTGATCGCCCACCGCCTCTCGACGATCCGCCACGCCGGGCGGATCCTCGTGCTCGACGGCGGCCGAATCGTCGAGCAGGGCACACACGAGGAGCTCATCGCCGCCGAGGGCGCCTACTGGCGCCTCTACCGCGACTGGGCGGAGCAGGCGGCGGCGTAGAGAGCTGCGGGGCAGGGATTCGAACCCCGATAACGTGCTCCAGAGGCACGCGTCTTGCCATTAGACGACCCCGCAAAGCGGCCAAGGATAACGAGGGCGAAATCGTCGACGCGTTCCCATGGATGGGACCGCCGCGGCGCAGCTGCTCACCCCGCCGGAAACCCCTCCGGCAACTCGTACTGAGCGTCGCCGAGCGCCATGACCATCGGCTCGCCCTCCCGCGCGGCGAGGAAAAGCGGCACCTCGGGGTCCGTCGTCGCGAAGCCGACCGTAAGCACGCTGCGCCCGGGGAACAGCGCCGCGGCGCCGCGTACCGCGCGCCCGAGGTGGTCGAGGGCGCCGAGCGGTCCGGTCAGCCTCCCGGCCGCGACGTCGAGCTCCATCGGGGCAAAGCCCCGCAGCTCCGGCAGGGGCAGGGCGACCGCCTCCTCGATGGCGTTCGCGGCGAGCGCACGCGAGGACTCGCCTTCGGTGACCTCGGCGCTGCCCTCGCCGTTCACCTCCACGAGGAGGGGAGGGCCGTCCTTGCCGCGGTCGAGCACCAGGATGGCCCGCAGGGCGTCGGCTCTCTCGACGAGCTCACGCAGCGTCGCGGCGACGGTCGCGAGCTCGAGGGCGTGGAGGCGCTCAGCCACGCGGAGCGTTGTAGCAGCGCCCGAAGGAACGCGCGCGCATCGATGCCACACTGGAGGTCACCGAACACCAGCACCGCAAAGGAGCACTCATGCCGCGCGCCGTCTACAACGGAACGACCATCGCCGAGAGCGAGCAAACCGTCGAGGTCGAGGGCAACCAGTACTTTCCGCCCGACTCGGTCAACCAGGAGCTCCTGAGCCCGAGCGACACCCACACGAACTGCCCGTGGAAGGGCGAGGCGAGCTACTACTCGCTCGAGACCGACGGCGAGAAGAAGGCCGACGTCGCGTGGTACTACCCCGAGCCCAAGGCGGCCGCCGCGAACATTAAGGACCATGTCGCCTTCGGCGGGGGCGTGACCGTCGAGGCGTGAGGCAGACCGCGCAGCCGGGTCGAGAACGAGATCTGCGCGTGCCGCTCGTGCAACCGCCGTCGCGGGCACACCGCCCCGGTGGCGTGGCTCGAGGCGTGTGCCGCGCGCGGCCTGGACCCTGACCTCGACGCGGTCGGGGCGAGCCTCGAGCGTCTGCGAGAGGCGATCGCGCGGCGTGGCGGTCAGCGTCGCGCCCGCCCCTACCTCGACGGGCAGCTTCGCCGCCTCGCCGCGCGCTCGGCGGCGCCGCGCGACGGCCGCGCTCTCCCGCCTACCGCGGTCGATCGCCGTTGGCGCTGAACACCGAGGTGATGTCGGACTCGAGGCCCGGGTCGAGGATGAGCAGCACCTCGTCGCCGGTCTCGATGACGGTGTCGGACTTCGGCACGAAGCCCGAGCCACCGCGCAGGACGGAGATGATCAGGCTGCCCTCGGGGAGGCTCACGTCGCAGACCCGCGCGCCGGCGGCAGCCGCTCCCTCCCCGACTTCGACCTCGATGATCTCGAGGCGCTCCTCCTCGAGGGCGAGCAGCTGCACAAGCCCGTACTGCGGCACTTCGTGCTCGATCAGCCGGAGGATCAGGTCGGTGGCCGAGACCGCCGGCTGAATCCCGAGCAGCTTGAACGTGGGAAGGTTGCGTGGGTTGTTGACGCGCGCGACGATCCGCTCACAGAGGTACTTCTCCTTGGCCATCTGGCAGATCAGCATGTTGTCCTCGTCGTCGCCCGTCACCGCGATCACGATGTCCGCGCGGGATATGCCGGCGCGCTCGAGCACCCAGAGCTCGGTCGCGTCGCCGTACTGCACGGCGTGCTCAAGCTCCTGCTCGACCACGAGGTAGCGCCGGCGGTAACCCTCGATGAGCGTCACCTCGTGACCCTTGGCCATGAGCTCGCGGGCCAGGTTCCAGCCCACCTTGCCGGCGCCGGCGATGATCGCGTACATGTGCGGGCTCCTGCCGGCGCGCGGTCTCCTAAGAGCCGAGCGCCGCCTCCTCGAGCATCACGATCGCGTGCTGGGTCGGGCAGATCGTCTGCAGGCCCTGCTCGGCGTACCAGCGCGCCCGGCCGGGATCGAGGACGCGCACGACCACCCGCTCGACGTTAAACTGCCGCTGGGCAATCTGCGCGATCACCAGGTTGGTGTTGTCGCCGTTGGTGGAGGCGATGAACACGTCGGCGCGATCGATGCCCGCGGCCTCCAGAGCCTCGACCTCGAGCGCGGTGCCCACGGTGAAGAGCCCGCCCCGGTCCTCCCAGGTCTCGGCCGCGCCCTGGTCGAGGCGCTCATGGGAGAGTGGGTCCTCGTCGAGGACGGAAACCTCATGACCCGTTTCGAGCGCCTTCTTGGCTAATGCGGAGCCGACGCGCCCGGCGCCGACGATGAGGACGAACACGGAACGGGACTCTATCCGAGCCCGGTTCCTCAGCGCCCCGCCGGCGCCTGGTCGGCCGGGGGCACGGCGCCGTCCGCGGCGCTCGACTCGAGGACGGGCGGCGCGGACGCGGACGCGGGCTCCACCGCGGGGGCGGTGAGGATCACCCGGCACGGCGCCTTTCGCACCACGTACTTCGTCACTTCTCCCACGAAGTCGTCCAGCGGGCCGCTCGCTCCGCCCAGGCGCGCGCCGCCGCGGATGCGCGAGGGCTCCTCGGCACCGAGCACGATGGCCTCGACCCCTCGCCGGCCGGCCTCGTCGACCACCGCCTGGCCGGTGCGGCGCGCGCGCACGGTGGCGGTGGCCACCTCCACGCCCTCGTACTCCTCCCCCACCGCCTTGGCGCGCGCGAGCGCCCGCCGGGCGCGCCGGAGCTGCGCCTCGGGCAACGGGGCGTCCAGCGGCAGGGCCACCGGCACCTCGAACACCCACAGCGCCTCGATCACCGCTCCCTGCTCTTCGAGGTCATCATGCTCGTCGCCCGCGAGCCGCCCGGCGGTCTGGACGATGTCGTCGTCGATCGGACGCCCAAAGAGCGGTACGAGGATCGAGCCGAACTCCGAGGCGGCGGCCTCGGAGCGCAGCGCGGTCTCGGAAACGGTCACGCGCGCGAGGATCGGCTTGCCGTCCGAGCGGCGGTAGGCGACGTAGAGCACGAGACCGCCGAGGAGCCAGGCCGTGCCGACGTAGCGCGCCCCCGCGTGGAGGATCAGCAGGCTCGCCCAGGCGGCGGCGGAGAGCGTGCCCCCGACCACGGCGGTGAGCGGAAGGCTCCGCCCCTGGAAGGGGACGGAGACCGGAGCGGTGTAGGGCCGCGGCCGGTCGGGCTCGCGGAAGCGCAGCACGACCAGGGAGGCGTGGGCGATCGTTAAGGCGAGCAGCGCACCGAACGCGTAGATCCCGATGAGGAGCTCGAGGTCGGCGGGGATCACGAGCGCAGCGCTCAACAGCGCCGCGAGGACGATCAACACGACCGGCGTGCCCCGGCGGGGGTGCAGGCGCCCGAGCAGACTCGGTACCTGGCGGTTGGTCGCGAGGGAGTAGCCGACGCGTGAGAGCCCGAGCATGGCGGAGTTCGCCGCCGCCACGAGTCCCACCACCGCCACGGCGGCCACGGCGTAGGTCAGAACCTGCGCCAGCCAATGCGGGTGGAAGGCTTTGACCACGCCGAGCAGCGGCGCCTTGACGTAGCGCTCGCCGAGCTCGGTTCGCCCGCCCTGCACCGGGAGGGCGTTCACCGCGACGAAGGCGATCCCCACGTAGACCCCGACCACCACGGCGGTCCCCCCGCCCACCAGGCGGCGCAGCGTTCGAGCTCGGGTGACGACCTCGCCCGAGAGGCTGGCCGCCGCCTCGAGCCCGGTGAAGGCGACGGTGGCGATCGTCAGCGCGAAGACGAGGTTGGGCCAGGAGGGCGTCGCCCCCAGGTGGATCGAGCGCACGAGCACGGCCGGATGGACCACGAGCGCCAGACCGAGCAGGATCACGAGCGCCTGCAGGGCGAAGTCGGCGTAGGCGATGGCGACCCGGCGTTGCAGCCGGCTGGCGCTCAGGCCCCGGACGTTGGCCCAGGCCACGAACGCGACGATCCCGAGGGCGATCACCAGCTCGAAGGCGCCGTCGTCGAGCGAGCCCCAGAACGCCGCGAGGTAGTTGGCCGCGGCCAGCGCGGTGACCGCGACGAGGATCGCGTAGTCGAGCAGGATCACCCACCCGGCGACGAAGGAGACGAGCTCGTTGAAGGCATAGCGCGCGAAGACCGTGGAGCCGCCGCGCTCCTGGTGCAGGGAGGCGCCCTCGACGTAGGTCATCGCCGCCAGCCCGAACAGGATTCCCATCACGACGAACACCACGGGCGTGAGGCCGAGGGCCCGGTGGGCGACCACGCCTAGCGCGAAGTAGACGGAGGAGATCGAGGCCGTGTAGACGACCGCGAACAGCGCGCGCGCCGAGATCTGGCCCTGGTTCACGTGTCGCGGGCCTGGAGCAGAAGTCGTCCGGCCCCCGCCGCGACGAAGAGGACGCCGAGGATGAGTCCGAGCGCCAGGCCGCCGCCTCCCGCGAGCAGCGTGCGCACGACGAGGGCGATCCCGATGAGGATCATGCAGACCGAGAAGAAGCTGGTCGTCGTGCGCCGGAGGCGAGGCGGAGGGGCCATGGACTGGGAGCGAAGCGTAGTCGCCGCCGCGCTCAGGAACCGGCCACGAGCGGGAGCGCTCCGCCCCGCCGGTCGGGCTCCGAAGCGGCCACCTCGGGCTCGGACTCGATGATCACCCGGCACGGCCGCTCGCTCAGCACGGTCTCGAGCGTCTTGCCGAACTGGGAGCTCCCGCTGCGACGCGGCATGGGCATGACGATCGCGCGCGCCTGCAGCGTTCGCGCCTCGTCGATGACGCGCCTCCCGGCCTGGCCGGCCCGGACCTTCTCCCAGTGACCCGATACCCGCCGTCCGCCCTGCAGGCGCGCCTGCTCGATGATGCTCTGCGCGGCCGCCTCGGCCTCGGGGAGGGGCGCGTCGATCGGGCTCGAGCTCGGAACGAGGATGGTCACCAGCACATGGATCCCGCGCCGGCGCCGAGCGGCGAGCCGCTGCGCGGTGGCCAGGACCTGGGGCGAGAAGCGCGACTCGTCGAAGGCCACGAGGACCGATTCGTACTCCGCCTCGCGGTCGACGACGGGCTGCGGAATAGCGACCTTCCTCGTGGTCACGAGGTCTAGCCCCTGGCGGCGGCGATAGACGACATAGACCGCCACGCCCATGACGAGCCACCCGACGCCCGTCGCGGCGACGTCGAGGTAGAGGGCCGTGACCGTCACGAAGGCGAGTGCGGTCCCGAGGCCGCCGAGCACCGCGAACAGGGGCAGCTCCCGGCCGCCCAGGCGGAGCGTTCCCGGACCGCGGTAGGGACGCTCCCGGTCGGGCTCGCGCATCCGCAGCCGGACGACCGACAGGTGCGCGATCGTGAACGAGAGCATCGCCCCGAACGCGTAAAGGTTCCCGAGGAACGTCGCCTTCCCCGGGATCAGGGTCAGGCAGGCGATCCCGCCGAAGACGATGATCCCGATCCACGGCGTCCGGTAGCGCGGATGGAGCTGGCGGATGGGGTCGGGAAGCTGGCGGTGCAGGCCCATGGAGTAGACAAGGCGCGAGACCCCGATGATGCCGGCGTTCGTGGCGATGAGCAGGATCGTCGCGGCAAGCAGGCCGACGTAGATCTCTCCCGCGTGCTGCAGCGGCCCCAGGTGGAGCTGCTTGACCACGCCGAGGATCGGGTCACCCGCGAAGCCGCCCTTCTCCTCGGGCAGGCCGAGGAGCGTCTGGCAGCGGCCGGCCGCGTCGCACTTCACGGGCAGCGCCGAGAGCGCCACCGCGGGCAGCGCCGCGTAGATCGCGAAGACGGCGATGACCACCCGCTTGATGGCCAGAGGGATCGTCCTGGTCTCGTCCTGTGCCTCCTCGGCCATGTTCGAGATCGTCTCGATCCCCGTGTACGCGATCATCGCCACGGGGATCGCGACGAGGAACTCCTTCCAATGCGGCGCCGTTCCCAGATGCACGTTGTGGATCAGCGTGTGCGGGGAGAAGACGAGGAACGCGCCCGCGAGCACGAGCAGCAGCTGGGTGCCGAAGTCGGTCACGGCGAGCGCGATGTTCAGGCGGGCGGCCTCCTTGACCCCCACGACGTTGATCAGGCTCAGCCCCGCGACGATGAGGACTCCGCCGATGATGTCGCCCGGCGAGTGGCGCAGCGCCCCCCAGAACAGGCCTCCGATGTAGTGGGGCACGAAGAACGCCGAGATGGCGATCGTGATGACGTAGTTGAGCATCTGGCCCCACGCCGCGAAGAACGACCAGAACTCGTTGAAGGCATGGCGGGCGAAGGAGGAGGAGCCGCCGGCCTCCGGATACATCGCCGTCGCCTCCGCGTAGGTGGCCGCCGTGAGGTAGAAGATCACGCCGCTGATCACGAAGACGATCGGCGTGAGCCCGAGCGCGAAGGAGGCGACCAGCCCGAGCGCGTAGTAGATGGAGGAGCCGACGTTGCCGTAGGCCGTGGAGAAGAGGGCGTTGACTCCGAGCACGCGCTCGAGGCCGGGCAGGCGGCGTTCGGCCATGAGGGCGGATTGTAGGTCCGGCGCGGTCGCCCTCCGCCGCCGGGCAGCGGGCGCTAGGGTCCGCGGCGTGAGCGGGCGCATCGTGGTCTTCGGCGCGACGGGGTACACCGGGCGGCTGGTCGCCGAGGCGCTCGTGCGCCGGGGCGCGCGACCGGTGCTCGCCGCCCGCAGCGCCGAGAAGCTCGGCGTGCTGGCCGAGGAGCTCGGCGGTGGCCTCGAGACCGTCACGGCGGACGTGAGCCGCCCGGCGAGCGTCCGCGCGCTCGTGGAGCGCGGCGACGTGCTCGTCTCCACGGTGGGGCCGTTCGCCCGCTGGGGCGCGGCGGCGATCGAAGCCGCCATCGCCGCCGGCGCGCACTACGTCGACTCGACGGGCGAGCCGCCGTTCATCCGTCGCGTCTTCGAGCACTGGAGCGGCGCGGCGCAGTCCGCCGCCTGTGGCCTGCTGACCTCCTTCGGCTACGACTGGGTGCCCGGCAACCTCGCCGGTGCGCTCGCCCTCGAGGCCGCCGCCGGCGCGGCCGCCGCCGTCCACGTCGGCTACTTCATGACCGGCAAGGTCGATCCGCGCGAGGCGATGAGCGGCGGCACCGTCGCCTCGCTCGCCGGCGTGGCCCTCGCTCCCGCCTTCGCCTGGCGCGACGGTCACCTCGTGACCGAGCGCGGCGCCGTCCGGGTGCGCTCGTTCGCCGCCGGCGGCTCCGCCGCGCGGCTCTCCGGGGTCTCCGTCGGCGGCTCGGAGCACTTCGCCCTGCCACGCCTGCAGCCCGGGCTGCGTGAGGTCGACACCTACCTCGGCTGGTTCGGCCCTCTCTCCCGGGGTATGCAGGCGTTCTCGGCGGTGGGAGAGCTCGCAGGACGGGTCCCGGGGCTCACCGAGGGCCTTGCGTCGCTCACCGAGCGCTTCGTGAAGGGCTCCTCCGGCGGGCCCGACACGGCGACGCGGGCGCGCACGGGCTCGCGGGTGATCGCCGAGGCGATGGACGCGAACGGAGTCGTGCTGGCGCGGTCGGAGCTCACCGGACCCAACGGTTACACGTTCACCGGCGATGTGATCGCCTGGGCCGCTCAGCGGATCTCCGAGCACGGCCTGGAGGGCACGGGCGCACTTGGCCCGGTCGACGGCTTCGGGCTGGCCGCTCTTTCGGCCGGGTGCGCCGAGGTCGGTCTGGTCGCCTCCTCAGGCTGAGGCTCGCGGGCCGGAGAGGGCCTGGCCGTCCGCGCCTTCAGTGGCCGTTGCCGCGGCCGTTGCCGTTTCCGCGGCCGTTGCCGTTGCCGTGACCGTGGCCATGGCCGTGGCCCCCGCCCTGCTCAGTGCTACCCGCCCCGGGTGCGCGACCCGCTCCGGGGGAGCCGTTCGAGCCGGATCCGTTGGACGAGCCCGGTCCCCCGCCCGCTGCGGGCGCAATGACCCGACCGGGCGCCGGATTGGCGCCCAGGCCGGGGATTACGTCCCCGATGCCCAGGCCGGGCGCGATGCCCGGTCCCGGCGCTCCGTTCTGGCCCGGCGCGATCGCCTGGCCCGGGGGGTCACCGGGTCCCGGCTCCACTCCACCCTGTCCGGGCGCGATCTGCGGGCCGGGCGCTACGCCCGGACCGGGGTTGACGCCCGTCCCCGGCGCGGGGCCCTGCGCGGGACCCGAGCCGGGCGCGGTGCCTGGAGCAGGACCGGCGCCCGGGCCGACTGTCGTTTGCGAGCCCGCTCCCGCGCCCGGACCGGGGTTGACCCCGACCCCGTGCCCGTGTCCGCGAGGCCGAACCGTGCCGTGATGCGGGGCGGCTCCGTGCCCGACGCCTTGATGGACCGGCGTCGCGTAGCCGGCCGGGGGGTGCACGGGCCTGGGCTTCGGGGCCGCCGCGGGGCGTTGAGGAGACGAGAGGGACTGGGGCGAGCGGTGCGGATGGGCGCGAAGCCGGCGGGAGGAGATCGCCGCCCCGCCAGGGGTCGCACCGCTGACGGGCGCGACGATGCTCGCCACCCGAGACGCCGGCCGGCGCGGAGAGGTGGAGGACGCACGGCGGCCAGGGTGCGCGGGCCCGCGCGTCTGCCAAGCGGGATGAGTCGGTCCGGCACCGTTCTGCGCCTGCGAACCCACGGCTGACGCGGCGACGGTCGCGATCGCCCGGTGCGAGTGGCCTGCCGGCTTGAGGATCGGCCCGAGCGCGACACCGCCCACGGCCGCCGTGGTGGCGGCGGTGGCCATCACGTTGGCCATCGACGACGCGTTCGCGGTCCCCAACCCGCCGCCGAACCACGAGACGAGCCTCTGAGGCACGTTGGCGAGGATCGTCCACACGGCCAGCGGGCGCATGCCGCCGTAGCAGCGGCAGAAGGCGCGCACCGCGTCGGGATCGAGCTGGGTGCCGGCCTCGGCGTGCAGGATGTCGAGCGCCCGCTTGTGCGCGTGAGCCGCGCGGTAGGCGCGGGTCGAGGTGATCGCGTCGAAGGTGTCGGCCACCGCGATGATGCGCGCGCCGACCGGAATGGCGTCTCCCGCCAGCCGGTCGGGGTAGCCCGTCCCGTCGAGCCGCTCGTGGTGGTGGCGCACCATCGCGGTCAGCTCGGCGTCGCGGAGGGTCTCCACCATCGTCGCTCCCGCGACAGGGTGGAGCTTGATGATCCCGAACTCCTCGTCGGTCAGCTTGCCCTCCTTGTGCAGTACGGCGATCGGGGTCTTGACCTTCCCGACATCGTGCATGGCCGCGGCCGTCCGGACCTTCGCTACCTCCGCCGGCGACATGTTCATGCGCTTGGCGATGTTCGAGGCGTGCCGCGCCACCCGCCGCGAGTGGCCGTGGGTGTAGGCGTCTCGGGCCTCGAGCGTCGCAGCGAGCTGACGCAGCAGGCTGACGCGCTGCTCGTCGGTCAGCCGTCCCTCGGGCAGGTTCCGGGGTGCTCCGTCCGCCAGGCCGAGCAGGTCGGAGGCCGCGGCCAGGCGGCGCTCGATGCGCCAGCGCTGCACCCATCCCCACAGCATGAGCTCGCCGAACAGGATGTCCTCCGAGTGGACTCGCGTCTTCCAGAAGGCGCCACCGACGTAGGAGGCGCCGAACGACGCCGCGGCGCCCACGCCGGCCGCCACCCACGAGGACGTGACCGCGTCCGAAGCGCGCAGCCACCACACCAGCAGGACGGGACACACCGCGACGACGAAGGTCATGACCACCGCCAGCGGTAGGTAGAAGATCAGCTGACGGTTGCTCTGCTTGCCCACGCGAGCCCTTGAAAAAGTGCGCCGGTCTGGCCATGACTCCGGCCTCGCCTCGGCGCGATGAGGCCTGTCGCGTCGTGCTGAGGGCTCTCTGCGGCGGGTCGAGGAAGAGGCGGATGATGCTCACCGGCGGGTGCTCAACCCGCCTTCCCCTCTCGCGCAGCCCAACGTCAGCTATCGCCCATAGCCTCGTCTGTAGACCGGGCGACGCTCGCGGGTCACACCGCTAGTCCACGGCTCGACGCACGAACCCGCGCAGACCGAGCGCCGCGACTCGCGCCGGTGAAGATGAGCGGGGTGAGGACGAGCGCGCCGACAAATCCACCCAGTCCGCGTCGGCGAGGTCGATGCCGCCGGGCAGGATGAACGCGTCGGCGGTGGCGCTCATCGCTCAGCAACTGCCGGAGCTCGAGCCGCCCGGCTCGCAGTGAAACCTAGGTGATCAGCGGGATGATCAGGATCGCGACGATGTTCGCGACCTTGATCATCGGGTTGATCGCGGGGCCGGCGGTGTCCTTGTAGGGATCGCCGACCGTGTCGCCGGTGATCGACGCGGCGTGGGCCTCGGAGCCCTTGCCGCCGTACTCGCCGTCCTCGATCAGCTTCTTGGCGTTGTCCCACGCGCCGCCGCCCGAGGTCATGGAGATCGCCACGAAGAGGCCGACGACGATCACGCCGACGAGCAGGCCGCCGAGCGCCTTGGCGCTCAGCACGCCGACCACGAGCGTGACGAGGATCGGGATGAGCGAGGGAAGGATCATCTCCCGCTGGGCGGACTTGGTGACGATGGCCACGCAGGTCGCGTAGTCCGGACGGTCGGTCCCCTCCATGATCCCCGGCTTCTCGCGGAACTGCCGGCGGACCTCCTCGACGACCTCGCCGCCGGCGCGGCCGACGGCCTCGATCGAGAGCGCGACGAACAGATAGACCATCAGACCGCCGACGAGGAGCCCGACCAGCACCACTGGGTCGTCGATCCGGAAGGTGATGCCCTTGCCCGGGCCGAGCTTGGAGTTCAGCTCCTCGCGGAAGGCGGCGAAGAGCACGAGCGCGGCGAGCACGGCGGAGCCGATCGCGTAGCCCTTGGTTACGGCCTTCGTGGTGTTGCCGACGGCGTCGAGCGGGTCGGTGACGTTGCGCACGTCCTCGGGGAGATCGGCCATCTCCGCGATGCCGCCCGCGTTATCGGTGATCGGTCCGAAGGCGTCGAGCGCGACGATCAGCCCGGTGAGCGAGAGCTGGGCCATGACGGCCACGCCGATCCCGTAGATGCCGCCGAGCGCGTTGGCGCCGAGGATGCCCAGGGCGAGCACGAGCGCCGGGGCCGCCGTGGACTGAAAGCCCTGCGCGAGGCCCTGGATGATGTTCGTCGCGTGCCCGGTCTGCGAGGCCCGTGCGGTGGAGCGCACGGGCGGGAAGCGCGTCGAGGTGTAGTAGTCCGTGATGAAGAAGAGGGCAGCGGTGATGCCGATCCCGATCAGCGAGCACAGGTAGAGGTCGCCGACGCTCGCACCCTTCACGCCGTTGAGCAGGAAGTAGGTCACGGGGTAGAACGCGGCGGCGGCGAGCAGGCCCGAGACGATCAGCCCCTGGTAGAGCGCGCGCTCGACGTTGCCCGACTTCGAGCGCACCGCGAAGGTGCCAATGATCGAGGCGATGATCGACACGCCGCCGAGCACGAGCGGGTAGAGCGCCGCCTGGGTCAGGTTGGCCTTGAAGGTGAGGACGCCGAGGAGCATGACCGCCACGGCGGTGACCGCGTAGGTCTCGAAGAGGTCGGCGGCCATGCCGGCGCAGTCGCCCACGTTGTCGCCCACGTTGTCAGCGATCGTCGCCGGGTTGCGCGGATCGTCCTCGGGGATGCCGGCCTCGATCTTGCCCACGAGGTCAGCGCCCACGTCGGCGCCCTTGGTGAAGATCCCTCCGCCGAGGCGGGCGAAGACGGAGATGAGCGAGCCGCCGAAGCTCAGGCCGATCAGCGCATCGATCGTCTCCTTGGGCTTGATGCCGAAGAACGAGGTGAGGATGCCGTAGTAGGCCGCGACGCCGAGCAGCGCGAGCCCGACCACGAAGAGTCCGGTGACCGCCCCGCCGCGGAAGGCGGTGGCCAGCGCGGGCGGAATGCCGCCGCGCGCGGCCTCGGCCACGCGGGCGTTGGCCCGCACGGAGACGTTCATCCCGATGAATCCCGCGGCGGCGGAGAGCAGCCCGCCGAGCAGGAAGCCGATCGCCACCTTGATGTCCTGGATGAAGATGAGCGCGACGAAGAGCAGCGCTCCGACGCCGGCGATCACCGCGTACTGGCGCTTCAGGTACGCCGAGGCGCCCTCCTGCACGGCGAGGGAGATCTCGCGCATGCGCTCGTTGCCCGGGGAGAGCGCGAGCAGCGAGCGCGAGGTGAGCGCGCCGTAGAGCACAGCGGCACCGGCGCACACGAGCGCAATGACGACCCCGTGGTCTCTCAGGAATGCACTCAAGGAAAGTTCCTCCGAAGTCAGTGGGAAGGCGGGGCGGGGCGCCGGCGAGCGCGCCGAGGAGAAGAGGGCGAGCGGCCGGGACGACGACGCCGCTGCCCAGTCAAAGGCGGCGGCAGTCTAGCGTTCCTCGCGGTCGAACCGCGAGCGGCGGACCCGGGGCGGTTCAGCGGCCGGGCACCCAGAGTCGCCCGGTGGACTGGGCGCTGCCCGGGCCGGCGGGACTCTGGGGCGGGGGTTCAGGGGCAGGCGCCGCGGCAGCTCCCTCTGCGGGAGGCGCGCCGCCGGCCTGCACGAAAGCCATCTGGAGCTGGGAGAGTGCGTCGCGGATCGGCCGGAGCTGCTCGGGCGCGGCGCGTTCGATCAGCTCGAGCTGCGCCCGCACGGCGTCGACCGCGAGCGCCACCTGCTCGAGGTCGCGCTCGTTCTCGGTGCCCGGCGCGACGCCGGTGCGACGAAAGCCGATGTTGAGCATCGAGACGACGCCCTGGAGCAGGATGTCGGCCACGCCGACACGCTTCATCTCCTCCTCGAGCGCGGCGCGCAGCTCCTCCTCGGTGGGCTCGCGCTCGGAGCCCGCGCCGGGCTCGGGACCGGGGCCGGCGCTCATTCGCACACCGCCTGCGCGGCGTAGGTGTCGCGGGTCTCGCTCACGGAGACAGCGTAGACCTCCGGCGCGTCGGCCCCCGCGTCGATCATCCGGCGCTGGCGCTGGGCGCCGTTGAGCCCGGGCAGCGAGACCTCGAGGCCGAGCTCCCCACGCGCCGGCTCACACCAGGCGAGCAGCCGCTCGAGCGCCTCCTCCGCTTCGAGCTCACGGCCGGCGGCGAAGTCGACGAGCCGGCCGTCTCGGCCGTAGCGGATCGCGCGCCAGAGGTTCTCCTCGAGCAGGCGGCGCGGCTGCGGGTCGGGCGGGCGGCCCTCGTCGGCGTCGCGGGCCGCCTGGGCCACGCAGGCGACGATCAGCGCCGCGAGCGCGTCTGACTCGGGCGCCGTGCTCTGTGCGTCGCAGATCCTCACCTCGACCGTGCCGAAGCCGAAGTGCGGGCGCAGCGACCACCACACCTGGGTGTACTCGACGATCGAGCGCGTGCGCAGCAGCAGGTCGATGTAGTCGCGGTAGGACGCCCACGATCCGTAGTGGTCGGGGATCCCGCAGCGCGGAAAGCTCTTGGTGAAGACCTGGGTGCGCGCGGAGTGCAGGCCCGCGTCGCGGCCGTCGAGGTAGGGCGAGTTGGCCGAGAGCGCGAGCAGGACGGGAGCGACCGGACGCAGGCGGTCGCACACCTCGACCGCCCGGTCGGCGCCGCACACGCCGACGTGGACGTGGAGGGAGAAGGTGTTGTTGCGCCGCGCCACGATCTGCAGGTCGCGCTCGAGGCGGCGGTAGTGCTCGGTGTCGATGATCTCCTGCTCGCGGTAGTCCGCCCACGGGTGGGTCCCCGTGGCCCCGAGCGCGACCCCGTGCTCGGCGGCGAGCGCGAAGAGGCGGCGGCGGCACTCGCGCTGATGCTTGAGCGCATCCTCCAGGCTCTCCCCCCTTCCCGAGCGGATCTCGATCTCCGAGGAGATGAGCTCGCCGGCGACCGAGTCGCGCAGGATCTCGTCCTCGGCGGCCGCCGCCTTGAGCGCCTCGTAGCGGCCCACGAGATCGAGCGAGGCCGGGTCGAGGATCGCGAACTCCTCCTCCACCCCGACCGTGAAGTCGGTGGAGGCCTCGAAGGCGGCGAAGGCGGAGTCGAGGTCGATGGCCACGGCGGCCGCGGACGTCAGGTCAGGTAGAAGTAGAGCGCGTAGAGGAGGTCGACCGCCGGGCTCGAGGTGTGGACCGTCACCTCGGGGGGGACGTCGACGAGCGCCTCGGAGTAGTTGAAGATGATCTTCACCCCCGCGTCGACCAGCAGGTCGGCGAGCGGCTGGGCGGCGCTCGTGGGCACGGCGAGAACGCCGACGATGATGTCCTCCTCCTCGACCACGCTCTTCAGCTCGTCGGTGTGGTGGATCCGGTGCGGGCCGATCGAGCGCCCGACCTTGTCGCGATCGACGTCGAAGATCGCGACGACCCGGAAGCCGTGGTCGGCGAAGATGTCCGAGGAGGCGATCGCGAGGCCGAGGTTGCCGGCCCCGAACAGCGCGATGTTGTGCTGGCCCGAGGTGCGCAGGATCTTGCGGATCTGTGAGACGAGCGAATCGACGTTGTAGCCCACGCCGCGCTTGCCGAACTTGCCAAAGCCCGAGAGATCGCGGCGGATCTGCGTCGAGTTGACGTGCGTGTAGTCCGAGAGCTCCTGGGAGGAGATCGTCTCCTTGCCCATCTTGCGGGCCTGGGTGAGCACCTGGAGGTAGCGCGAGAGGCGGGCGGCGACCCCGAGCGAGAGCTTCTCGCCGGCGCCGTCCCCGCTGCCCGCCGCGGCTTGGTGCACGAAGCTCATCTCGCTGCTCACTCTACCCCGGCGAGCCGCGCCCGCAGATCGGCCTCCTCGACGAAGAACTCGAAGAGCTCCTCCCCGTCGATCGTCACCACGGGGATCCGCTCGAGGTAGCGGCGCAGCAGATGTTCGTCGGCCTCGATGTCGCGCTCCTCGAGGCGGAAGGGCACCTGGGCCCTGACCCGCTCGAGGACCGCGCGCGCCTCCTCGCAGAGGTGGCACCCCGGGCGCCCGTAGAGGACGACCTCCCGGCAGCCCGACGAGCTCACAGCCCGCGCTCGCCCGAGGCGTAGGCGTCGAGGCTCAGGTAGTCGGGAAAGGCGAGCGCCGGGAGATAGCGCGCGGCGCTCGCGATCATCGCCGCGTTGTCGGTGCAGAGCGCGAGCGGCGGGACCTCGAGCTCGTCCGCGAGACCCCGTACGCGCGCTCGCAGCGGGCCGTTGGCGGCGACGCCCCCGCCGAGAGCCAGGCGGCGCAGTCCCGTCTGCGCGAGCGCCGCCTCGACCCGCAGCGCGAGCGCCTCGACGATCGCGTGCTGGTAGGCGGCGGCGAGGTCGGCGCGGCGACGAGCGACCTCCTCCTCCCCCAGCTCCCGCACCTTGTAGAGCAGGGCGGTCTTAAGGCCGGCGAAGGAGAAGTCGAGCCCCGCGACGCGCGCGCCGGTGGGGAAGGAGAAGGCCGCGGGATCGCCCTCGCGGGCGAGCCGCTCGAGCGCCGGGCCGCCCGGGTAGCCCAGGCCGAGCAGGCGCGCGCCCTTGTCGAAGGCCTCGCCGGCCGCGTCGTCGAGCGTCGTGCCGAGCACCTCCCATTCCGGTCCGTAGCCCTCGACGCGGGCGAGCAGCGTATGGCCGCCCGAGGCGATCAGGCACAGGAACGGCGGCTCGAACGGGTGCGGGTCGAGGAAGTTCGCCGCCACGTGGCCGTGCAGGTGATCGACGGGCACGAGCGGCAGGCGGTGCGCGGCGGCGAGCGCCTTGGCGCTCGCCACTCCGACGAGCAGGGCGCCCACGAGGCCGGGGCCCTGGGTCACGGCGATCGCGTCGAGCTCGGGCAGGCTCACGCCGGCCCGCGCGAGAGCGTCGGCCACCACGGCGCCCACGAGCTCGAGGTGGTGGCGCGAGGCGATCTCGGGCACCACCCCGCCGTAGCGGTCGTGTACCCCTTGCGAGGAGATCACGTTGGCGCGGATCTCGCCGCGGGCGGTGATGACGGCGGCGCAGGTGTCGTCGCAGCTCGTCTCGAGGGCGAGGATCACGCCGGCTCGGCCGAGGGCAGCGGCTCTCCCGCCGCGAGCGTGGCCGGCGTGCGCCACATGATGAGCGCGTCCTCGCCGTTGTCCTGGTAGTAGCGGCGGCGCATGCCCGCGGGCCGGAACGCGAAGCACTCGTAGAGGGTGATCGCCGCGGCGTTCGAGGGCCGGACCTCGAGCGTGAACTCCGCTTCCGGGTCGCTCGCGCGCTCGAAGAGCCGCACGAGCAGATCGGAGGCCACGCCGCGCCGGCGCTCTCCGGGATCGACGGCGATGTTCATCACGTGCCATACCCGGTCATAGCGCGAGCAGATCAGGTAGCCCACGAGCCGGCGCCCGCGGAGGGCGGCGAGGCATATGCCCGAGGGCTTGGAGAGCTCGAGGACGAACATCGCCAGGGACCACGGCGTCGGGAACGCACGGCGCTCGACCACGGCGACCTGGGGCAGGTCGGAGTAGGAGAGGCGGCGGATCTCGAGCGGGTCGCTCATGGCGCGGGCTCGCTCGCGCGCCGGCGCGCGAGCTCGGCGTCGGGCAGGCGCACGTAGTCGGGGAGGACGTCCCCGGCGGCGCTCGGCTCGACGCGGAGGGACCGCAGGCAGTGGAAGGCCGCGTTGACGGTATGCAACGGTGAGTCGTCCTCCGGGACGCTGACTCCGGCTTGCGCCAGTTGGTCCCGGAATCGTACCGCCCCGTCTCCCACCGCCAGCGGTGCGGCGCGCAGGGCTCGAACCCGCTGGGCGAGCGCGCTCGGGGCGAGCGCGGCGGGGCGGAAGAGCTCCTCCTCCGCGTGCCAGCCGGCCGCGAAGGCCTCACCGCGGCGCGCGTCGATGACCGCGAAGACCGGGCGGCCGGGGCCGGGCTCCGAGGCCTGCGCGGCGGCGGCGAGCGCCCGGAGCGTCGAGGCGCCGAGGAGCGGCAGTCCGCGGGCCTGGGCCAGCGCCCGCGCGGTGGCGATGCCGATTCGCAGCCCCGTGAACGTCCCGGGCCCGGTGCCCACCACGAGCCGCTCGACGTCCTCCCAGCCGGTGCTCGCCGCGGCGAGCACCTCCTCGAGCATCCCGAGGAGGTGGGTGGCGTGGCCCGGGCGCTCACCCGGCGCGGGCAGGTGCAGGCGCTGCACGCCGTGGCCGGCGCCGTCGCCGTCGAGAAGCGCCACCGAGGTCGCCGAGGTCGCCGTGTCGAACCCGAGCACCTTCACCCTTCCTCCTCGGCGATCTCCACGCGCCGGCGGTCGGCGTCGAGGTGGGTGAGGCTCACCCGCACGCGGCGCCCCGCGGCCCGGAGCTCGCGCTCGGCGGCCTCGGGCCACTCGACGAACGCCACACGGTCGGGGCGCAGGTAGTCGGCGAGCAGGCCGGGATCCTCGTCCTCGAGCGAGCCGAGGCGATGGAGATCGAGGTGGGAGACGCCAAGCTCCCGTCCCTCGTAGCGCCGGCCGATGACGAACGTCGGGCTCGTGATCGGGCCGCTCACCCCGAGGGCGCGACACGCTCCCCGGACGAAGGAGGTCTTGCCGGCCCCCATCTCTCCGCAGAGGAGGACGAGATCGCCGGGCCGGAGCGTGGCCGCAAGCCGAGCCCCGAGCGCCTCGGTCTCCTGCGGCCCTGCCGTCTGCTCCGCGGCCCGTTGCTCAGGCGACACTGCGCGCCCGAAGGCGCAGGCTCAGCCCTGTGGCGACGAGCACGCCGCCAGCGAGCGCTTCGAGCCAGGTGTCCATGCCGGTGCGGGGAAGCTCGCCCGGGGCGCTGCCCGAAGCCGGCGTGCGCCCCGCCTCGGCCTGGCGCGCCGCCGGCTTCGAGCTCGTGGTGTTGCCGGCGCTCGCCGAGAGGGTCGAGCTGCTCGAGCTCGACTTGGCGCTCGGGGAGGGCGACGACGTGCCCGTGCCCGTGCCCGTGCTCGAGCCGTTGCCGGAGGAGTGGTGGTGCGTGGTGCCGCTACCGCTGCTGTTGCCGAACGGGTCCTGATACTGATCCTGGCCGGCGCTGCCCTGAGCGGCGGCGGAGGCCGGCAGGGCCAGGGCGAGCAGGGTGAGAAGGGTGGTGAGGTGGCGTGTGCGAAGCATGGTCTCCTCATGCTAGACGTCGAAGCGGGCAGGAAGTTGCGGCTCGACCCGAGCCGTTTCCCTGTTTGGCGCGCAGAGCCGAAGTCCTGCCGACCGCCCGGAGTCGAGGAGCGGGCGGCGGAGGGCCTTTCCGCTAGCTTGGAGCGCCGATGGACGAGGCCTCTCCCTCCACCGGATCGCGCCGAGCGGACCTCTCGGCCCGGGTTCGCCGTGCGAGCTCCTCCGACACGGGCAAGGCCACCGGGCTGGCGATCGCCGCGCTCGTGCAGAACGTCTTCGGCCTGCTCTTCACGCTCGTGTTCACGCGCGTGCTCGGCGCCGACAAGTACGGCTCGCTGGGGGTGCTCGTCGCCGGCTACTTCTTCGTCCTCAGCGTGCCGGGGCAGGCGATGCAGGTGGCGGCGGCGCGCCAGACCACCTTCGGCGGCCTCGGCGAGGGACCGGGGCTCTCGGCGACGGTCACGCGCTGGACCCGGGATCTCGCGCTCGTGTGCCTCGGCCTCGGCGTGGTCGCGTCGATCTTCCGCGTCCAGCTCGCGGAGCTCATGGGCGTCAAGGAGTCCTGGGCGGCTGCGGCGGTCTTGCCAACGGGCGCGCTCTGGCTCCTGCTCTCGATCGAGCGCGGGATACTGCAGGGGCTGCGCGCCTACCGTCTCGTCGCCTGGAGCATCATCCTCGAGGCCGCGGGGCGCCTGCTCACCGGCCTCGCGCTCGTGCTCCCCGGCTTGGGCGTGACCGGCGCCTTCCTCGGCACCCCTCTCTCGCAGCTCATCATGGCGGCGGCGCTCTTCGTGTTGCTGCGCCGGCGCCTCGGGGCGCCCGCCGACGACGGGCGCCGGCACAGCCTGCTCGCGCTCTTCGGCCGGCACTGGACCTCGCTGCTGGCGCTCGGACTCTTCGCCCTGCTGCAGACGCTCGACCAGCTCGTGGTCAAGCACCAGGTGGGAGGAGGACGGGCGGGCGCCTACATCGCCGCCACCGTGGCCGCCAAGGCCGTCGTGTGGGTGGCCATCGGCGTCGGGCTGCACCTCCTCCCCGAGGCGACGCGGCTCGCCGTCGCGGGCGAGGACCCACGGCCCGCGCTGCGCAAGGCGCTGGCGATCATCGTCGCGCTGGCCACCCCCGCGCTCCTGATCTTCCTCCTCGTGCCCAAGCTGCTGCTGCGCACCGCGTTCGGGCACCCGGAGTACGTGCAGGCGAGCGGCGCGCTGGTGATCCTCGGCGCCGCCTTCGCCGTGCTCGCCCTGACCTACCTGTGCGTGCAGTACCTGCTCGCGCTCGGGCGGGTCGTCTTCCTCCCGATCCTCGGCGCTGTCGCCCTCGTCGAGCTCGTGCTGCTGCTCCGGGTCCACACGCTCGTCGACTTCGCGACGACGGTGCTCGCCGTGCAGAGCGTGGCGGCGGTGGTGGTGCTCGTCCTGAGCCTGCGCCGGATGCCCGGGCGCGTGGAGGTCGAGCTGCCCGCGTTCGAGCCCGCCCCACCTCCCGCGGCGAACGTCGAGGCGACGCTCCCGCGCTAGCGCCTCGCTCAGCTTCTCGTCCCCAGGCAACACTCAGCTCCCTCTCAGCTTCGCCCCCACAATGGAGGAGCATGGGCCCCTCCGCCTCCTCCCCCCTCCGCATCCTCGTCGTCGACGACGAGCCGAACATCGTCGACGTGATCTCCATGGCGCTGCGCTTCCAGGGGTTCGGGGTGGAGTCGGCCGGAACGGGCCGCGACGGCTGACCGCGGTGAGCGCCTTCAAGCCGCACCTGCTGCTGCTCGACGTGATGCTGCCCGACATGGAGGGCTTCGAGGTCGCGCGCCGGCTCGGCGCCGAGCGCGCCGGAGTGCCGATCATCTTCCTCACCGCGCGCGACGCGACCGAGGACAAGGTCCGCGGCCTACCTCGGGAGGGGACGACTATGTGACCAAGCCCTTCAGCCTCGAGGAGCTGATCGCGCGCGTGCGCACGATCCTGCGCCGCACGGGGCACGCGGAGTCGGACTCGAGCCGCCTCGTCTTCGAGGACCTCGAGCTCGACGAGGACACCCGTGAGGTCTCCCGCGCTGGAACGGACGTCGAGCTGACGGCCACGGAGTACCGGCTGCTGCGCTACTTCATGCTCAACCCGCGACTCGTGCTCACCCGCGCCCAGCTCCTCGACCACGTCTGGGACTACGACTTCGGTGGCGATGCTCGCGTGCTCGAGACCTACGTCTCCTACCTGCGCAAGAAGCTCGATGTCCACGGTGCTCCGCTCATCCACACCGTGCGCGGGGTCGGGTACGCGCTACGCGCGCCGCGGTCGTGATGGCCTCGCTGCGGGCCCGTCTGATCGCGGGTCTGCTCGTGCTCGCGGCGCTCGGCCTGCTGCTGCTGGGGGTATCACCTACGCGGAGCAGCGCTCGTTCCTCCTCGACCGCGTCGATCAGCAGGCGCGTGCCGCGACGCGCGTGCTCTCCCGGGCGCTCGACGACCGCGGCTTCCTTCCTTCCGGGGCGGTGCGTGGAGACCGCAGAGGTGCTCGCCGGGGAGGCGGTCCGCTCGACCGGCCGCCGGGGTCTCCGGGTCCGGACGGACGATCCGGCCCGGGCGGAGGAGGAGTCGACCTTCCTCCCGGTACCTACGGAGAGCGTCGCGACGCGAGCGGGAAGGTGCTCGGGCACGTGGCGCTCTCCTACGGTCAGCACGCGCTTCCCGCACCGCAGCTTCCGGCGCAGCTGACGCCGGACACCCTCACCACCGCCGAGGCGCAAGGCGGCTCGGGGGTGCGCTACCGAATACTGGCCGCTCAGGACTTCGAGGACTCGGGCGTCACGATCGCCGCCGTCCCGCTGCGCGAGGTCGACCAGACCCTTCACCGCCTCCTCGCGGTCGAGGCGCTCGTGATCGGCGCCGTGCTGCTCGCGCTGGGCGGGCTCGCGTGGGTGCTCGTGCGCCTCGGGCTGCGTCCGCTCGATCGGATCGCGCAGACCGCCGGAGCGATCGCCCCGGCGAGCTCTCGCGCCGTGTGAGCCCCGCCACTCCCCGGACCGAGGTCGGGCGCCTAGGCCTCGCGCTCAACGCCATGCTCGCCCGGCTCGAGCAGGCCTTCGCCGAGCGCCAGGCGAGCGAGGAGCGCCTGCGCCGGTTCCTCGCCGACGCCTCCCATGAGCTCCGCACCCCGCTGGCCTCCGTGCGCGGCTACGCCGAGCTCTTCCGCCTCGGGGCCGCGAGCGATCCCGAGGACACCGAGAAGGCGATGAGCCGGATCGAGCAGGAGGCCGCCCGCATGGGCGTGCTCGTCGAGGACCTCCTTACGCTCGCGCGCCTCGACCAGGTCCGCGATCCCGTGCGGCAAGAGGTCGACCTCGGCGCCCTGGCGCGCGACGCCGTCGACGACGCGAGCGCCACCGCGTCCGAGCGCCCCATCGAGCTCCACGCCGACCCGTCCGCCGTGGCCTGCGGCGATCCTCATCAGCTCCGTCAGGTGCTCGGCAACCTCCTACGCAACGCGCTCGTTCACACCCCGGGCGGCACGCCGATCGAGGTGACGGTGGGGCGCCACGGCGAGGAGGTGCGGATGGAGGTCCGCGACCACGGACCGGGGCTGCCGAACACCCGAGCCGGATGTGCTCTTCGAGCGCTTCTGGCGCAGCGAAGGAGGCCGCGAGCGCGGCCGGGGCGGCGCGGGCCTCGGGCTGGCGATCGTCCACGCGCACGACGGCACAGTGCGGGCACTGAACGAACCGGGCGGCGGGGCGCGCTTCGTCGTGAGCCTCCCGGCGCTTGCCGCGCCACCGGCGCCGCAGCGCGCGGCGCGCAGCGCATCGGCGTAGCGGCGGCGGTCGACAACATGATGCGCCCCTCGCCGCGCCGTCGGCGAGCACCGTCACTCCGGAGCCCGGTGGATGCGGGGCTCCAGAACATCCCGGTCGCGGAAGCCTCAGGCCAGCACGCGGCCGAGAAAGGCCGTCTGGTCGGTCACCCCTCGCTCGAAGGCCGTTCCCTGGTAGGCCTCGAAGTGGCCGATGGGGTACTCGACGAGCTCCCCGCGCGGAGCGGCGGCTGCGGCCCGGCGCGCTGGCCTGGGCGGCGTGATGGCGTCGTCGGTCCCGACGCTGACCAGCAGCGGGCAGCGCACCCGCGCGGCCTTGCGGCCGGGCCGGTAGAGCGCCAGGCGCAGAGCGATCCCGGCCGCCACCCGGTCGTTGAAGGGAACGCCTGGTGGGATCAGCGCGCGGTAGCCGGGCTCGGCGTCGGGAGTCGACATCGCCGCCACGGCGCCCGGGGGCCCCACGATCGCCACCGTGAAGGGCCGCCCGCCGCGGCGGCGTCGGTACTCGTCGCGCAGGCCGGCGAGCGTGAGGCGCACAGCGGTGAGCGGAGGCAGCAGGCGCAGAGTCGCCAGCCCGTCGACGAAAGGCACCTGCGCGATCACCGCGGCGACGCGGGCATCGTTGGCCGCGGTGGCGATCACGTGCCCGCCACTGAACGACGAGCCCCACAGCACGATCCGGTCGGGATCGATCCCCGGCTGCTCGCGGACCCAGGCCACGGCGGCGCTCCAGTCCGCGAGCTGGCGCCCGATGTCGAGTAGCTGGCGCGGCTCGCCCTCGCTCGCGCCGAAGTGGCGGTAGTCGAAGACGAGCGCCGCGAAGCCCGCCGCGGCGAAGCGCTCGGCGAAGGCGTCGAGGCGCATCTCGCGCGTGGCCCCGAACCCGTGGGCGAGCACCACGCACGGAGCCGGCCCCTCACCCTCCGGCCGGTAGAGCCAGGCGGCGCAGCGCGCGCCTTCGACGGAGAAGGAGACGTCGGTGCGGGGCGGCCTTGGGCGGGTCTCGGCGGCAGTCATGCAGCGAGCCTAACGTGCGAGCAGCCTCGAAGTGGCCGCTCAGCGGGCGACGAGCCGGGTCGCCGTCGCCTTCCACACCGCGACGACGCGGTGGCCCGGGGCGAGCTCGAGCCGCGCAGCCGACGCGGCCGTGACGTCGGCCACCAGGGGTTCGGGCGCGGCGAGGGCGACACGCGCGCGCGGCCCGAGCAGCGTGAGCCCGGTCACCTCGACCTCGAGGCGGTTCTGTGCCGATCCGGACGGCGGGGCCGCCTCGGGACCGGCTGGCTCGAGGGCGATGTCCCACGGCTGCACGATCGCCGCGACCGCACCCTGGGCCGCCTCGGCGCTGAGGATCGCGGCGCCGCCCGCCAGCACCACTCGGGTCAGCCCCTCGCCGGCCGGCTCGGCACGGCCCTCGAGCACGACGGCGCCCGTGAGGTCGGCCACCCAGGCCGAGACGGGCGCGGCGGCCAGCTCGCTCGGAGTGCCGAGCTGGGCGACCCGTCCGTTCTGCAGGACGGCGATCCGGTCGGCGAGCGCGGCCGCCTCGGCGAAGTCGTGGGTGACGAGGACGGCGGGAGCGCCCGCTTTTCGAATCGCGCTCCCGACCGATTGAGCCGCGTGAACCCGGCTGCGCGTATCGAGTGCGGCGAGCGGCTCGTCGAGGAGGAGCAGGCGCGGCGCGGGTGCCAGCGCGCGCGCCAGCGCTACCCGCTGGCGCTCCCCGCCGGAGAGCTCGGCGGGGCGAGCGTCGGCGCGGCCCTCGAGCCCCAGTCCGGCGAGCATCTCCGTGGCGTGCTGCCGCCGTTCGCGCCGGGGCACGCCACGCAGGCCGTAGGCGACGTTGCGCCACGCGCTCAGGTGACCGAATAGCGCGTAGTCCTGAAAGACGTAGCCGCAACCGCGCCGCTCGGGGGCCACGTCGATCCCCCGCTTCGTGTCTAGCCAGGTCTCCCCGGCGCAGCTCACCCGTCCCCGGTCGGGACGAAGCAGACCGGCGAGCGCGCGCAGCACGGAGGTCTTGCCCGCGCCCGAGGGTCCCACGAGAGCCACGCACTCGCCGGGCCCGGCCGCGAGCGTGAGGTCGAGCTCGAGCGGCCCCAGGCGGGTGCGGAGCTCGAGCTCGAGCGTCAACGCCGAGCGCCCGCGCGCTTGACGCCGAGCAGCAGGACGGCCGAGACGACCACGAGCACGCCCGAGAGAGCGAGCGCCCCGGTGAAGTCGGAGTCGAAGCGCTCGTAGATCGCCAGCGGCGCCGTCTGGGTCACGCCGCGGAAGGAGCCCGCGAAGAGCAGGGTCGCCCCGAACTCGCCGAGCGCTCTTCCCCACGCGAGCGCAAGGCCGGCAAGCAAGCCGGGCCCCGCCGCCGGTATCGCCACGCGCGCGAAGGTGGCGGCCTCGCCGGCGCCGAGCGTCCGCGAGGCCTCGAACTCGCGCCGGTCGACCGCGGCGAACGCCGCCTGCGCCTGGCGCAGGTGAAACGGCGCGCTCACGAAAGTCAGCGCGAGCACCACCCCGGCGGTCTGGAAGACGAGCTCGATGCCCGCCCCGCGCAGCACGCCGCCGAGCAGGCCGTGCGGGCCTAGCGCGGCGAGCAGGGCGATGCCCGCGACCGCGGGGGGCAGCACGAGCGGCAGCTCGAGCAACGTGATGGCGGTCCCCCGACCGCGAAAGTCCCGCGTGGCCAGCGCATAGGCGGCGGGGGTCCCGACGAGCGCGATCAGAGCCAGGGCGATCAGCGAGGTCTCGAGCGAGAGGGCCAGCGCGTCGCGCGCCGAGGCATCGCCCAGCGCGCCGAGCAGCCGCGCCGGCCCCGCGTCGGCGAAGACGGCCAGAATCGGCACGGCGAGGAAGGCCAGCGCGAGCGCCACGGCGGCCGCGAGTAGGGCAGGAAACCAGCGCGGCCCTGGCGCTCGCCTCACGGCCCCGGAGGCCCGAACCCGGCCCGCCGCAGCGCGCCGGCCAGGCGGCCCGAGAGCAGGCCGGCCACGAAGCGCCGCGCACGGTCGGGATGCGGTGAGCCGCGCACCACCGCGGCGGCGTAGACCACGCGCGGGCGCAGGCGCGCGGGCAGCTCGAGGGCGCGCAGCCGCCCTCCCGAGCCCACCACGTCGCTGAGGTAGACGAACCCCGCGTCGACCGCGCCCTGGGCGAGCTTGCCGACCACACCGGCCACGTCGGGCTCCTCCGTGCGGACGTGGCCGAGGATGGCCTGCGCGCGCCCCGGTGGGAGCCGCGCGAGCACCGCGCGGGTGTAGGCGCCGACCGGAACCGACGGAGAGCCGACCGCGAGGGATACGCCGGGGCGCTCGAGGTCGGCGAGCGAGCGCACCTTCTCAGTTCCGGCGGGCACCGCAAGCACCAGGCGGTTGGAGGCGAAGGGCACCGGCTTCTCGACCAGGCCCGCCGCCGCCAGCGCCGCGGGGATCGTCGTGTTGGCGGCGGCGAGCACGTCGGGACGGGCGCCGCGGCGGATCTGCGCGGCGAGCTGGTCGGTGCCCGCGAACTGCAGCCGCACTCCGTCGGGATAGGCGCCGGAGAACGGGCGCTTCAGCGATGCGGCGGCCGAGACGCGGAGCTCCGAATTGCCGCCGCCGCAGCCGGCCAGGATCGCCAGCACGACCGCGGCCGCGAGGCCGGCGAGCATCCCGCGCTTCACGCGCCCTCGCGCTCGACCATCACGGAGGTCGCCTTGACCGTCGCCGTGGCCTTGACTCCGGGACGCAGGCCGAGCTCGTCGATCGCGTCGCGGGTGACCGCCGCGGTGACGCGGAAGGGACCGGCGCGCAGCTCGACGAGCGCCATCACCCCGCCGACCTCGACCGAGGTCACCTCGCCGGCGAAGCGGTTGCGCGCCGAGAGCGGATGGCCGGCCCGATGGCGCTCGGGACGCGCGCGCAGGCGCTCGAGCTCGGCGCTCGCGACGCGCCGGCGCCCGCGCTCGTCGCGGGTGGTGCGGAGCTTGCCGGCGCGGTCCCAACGGCGCAGCGTGTCGACGCTCACGTCGAGCGCCCGCGCCGCGTCTCCCAGGCTCACATCCTCCTCCATCTGCCCAAGCATTGCATATGCAACGCGGCGGAGACCCTCCGGAAAACAGCTGCGAGCGCGGCTGCGCGCCGGTAGCATCCGCGGGGCCGCGCCGCGCGCGCGTGGCGCCCGCCCGCTCCTTCCCGGCCATCGTGAGCGAACTCACCGTGATCATCCCCACCCGCGACCGGGCGCCGACCCTGGCGCGCTGCCTCGACGCGCTCACCGCGCAGCGCCTCGACGGCGAGGTGCAGGTGATCGTGGTCGACGATGGCTCGGGCGATCGCACCTGGGCAGTGCTCGCCCAGTACCCGGGAGTCCAGGCGATCCACCAGAGCTCCCGCGGGGGCCCCGCGGCCCTCAACGCGGGCGTCGCGCACGCCACGGCGCCCGTGGTGATGTTCCTCGACGACGACGCGATCGCCACCCCGGGGCTGCTCCAGCGCCACATCGACTTCCACCGCGCGCGACCCGACTCACACGAGGCGCTGGTCGGTCCCGTGACCTGGGCGCCGCAGCTCGAGGTCTCCCACCACATGGCCTGGCTCGAGGACGGCGGTCCGCTGTTCGCGTTCAACCTGATCCGCGACCCCGACGACGTGGACTGGCGGCACTTCTGCACCGCCAACGCGTCGGTGAAGCAGGAGCTCCTCGGGCCGGATCCCTTCGACGAGGCGCTCGAGCGCTTCAACGACGCCGAGCTCGGCTACCGGCTCGCGCGACGGGGGATGCGCCTGCACTACGACGCCTCCGCGGTCGTCCACCACTGGCGCGTCGACACCCCGGAGAGCACGGGCCGGCGGATGCGGGTGGTGGGGCGCGCCGCCCGGATGATGCACCTCAAGCACCCGGACATCGCCGAGCCGCCCCCGCCCTTCCGGCGCTCGGCCCCGGTGCGCGCGGCGCTGGCCCGCGCCGCCGCGCCCATCCTGCCCGACCCCATCCGGCCCCCTGTACTCGAGCGTCTGTACTCCTACGAGGCGGCGCGCGCCTACGCGCGCGGGTACGCGGAGCAGGAGCGGGCGCTGCGGAGCGGGGGAGCGCCCCCGAGCGCCAGCGCGCGCCGAGTGCCCGGAGAGCGGGCGAGGCCGCGCCGCGCTCGTCGAGCGCGGCTCCGCGGCCCGGGCGGCCGCAAAGCCGTCAGCTCCTGAGGAAACCGGCGACGCGCTCTAGCAGCGGCTCGGGAAGCGAGGAGTCCCAGTCGCAGCTCCAGCTCACGTGGCTGCCGCGCGCCCGGCGGGCGAAGTCCTCTGCGCCGGCCTCGGCGGCCAGCAGCGCGTCGGCGATTGCCCCGACGCTCGGCTCGGCGGTGATGAGGTTCAGCGGGATGGCGGTCATCGCCGCGGGAGTCTTGTTCTCGAACGAGTTGGTCACGGTGAGCAGGCCGGCCGAGGCCATCTCGATCGGCACGAGGCTCGGATGCAGCGTGTACATCAGCGCGAGGCCGACCTCGTGCTCATCCAGCAGCTTGGCGTACTCCGCCTGCTCGGACCGCGGCATGAGCTCGAGCATCACGCCCGCGCGGAGCTCGACCCGGGTCGCGGCGCCGACGGAGCCCACGCCGCGCAGCTCCCACCCGCGGAAGGCGCCCTGGCCGAGGGCTCGGTTGAGCGCGAGGACGCCCAGCTCGAACATGTTGCGCGCGGCATGGGGCTCCGGGCGGGCGTAGAACAGCAGCCGGCGGGCCTCCCGCGCGGCGAGCCGGCCGGCGGAAGGCGGCTCGATCGCCGTGATCGCGTTCTGGAACACCGCCGAGTGGCGGTCGCCGGCGGCGGCGCCGGGCGCGTAGACACCGATGGCATGGCGGCGGAAGTAGTTGCGCAGCAGCTCGGTCGAGAACAGCGCGTCGTGGGGGTCCTCGTAGGACTCGCGCGCCAGCGCGGCGAAGCTGCCCATCGGGAACGTGAACGGCTCGTACTCCTGGATCAGGTAGAGGAAGCGCTCGCGCCCGAGCGCGTCGCGCGCGATGTGAGCGGTCCACCAGGTGGTCGCGACGAAGCGATCCGTGCGGCTCACCTCCACTCCGTCGGACTCCCGCCCGAACACCACCTCGACGCGATCGAACAGGTTCGCCAGGCCGCTGTAGGACTCGAGCGCGCTCTTCCAGGAGCGGGGCAGCGGACCGACGGGATCGACGGTGACGATCCGGACCCGCGCGCCGCGGTCCGCCAGCCGCCGGGCGAGGTTGAGCTTCGCGATGTACCCCCCGAAGAAGTGCTGACCACGGCCGTCTCGATGATCCTGTCCTCGCTCTTTCCGCGCTTTCGCGACATCGGGATCATCTGGTCGGTTCTCGCCACCGCGCTGTTCTACGCCACGCCGGTGCTCTATCCGCTCGACGCCGTCTCCGCGAAGGTACGCGACGTGATCAGCCTCAATCCGCTCGCGCGCGCGCCAATCTTCGCGGCGGGCGCGGAAGTGGGTGATCGATCCGCACGCCCCCGGCCCGGCGCAGCTCGCGGGAGGCTGGCTCAGGCTGCTCGTGCCCGTAGCGCTCTACGTCGCGATCGCCGTGGTGGCGGTGTGGGTCTTCAATCGTGAGGCCCCGAGGATCGCCGAAGAGCTCTGAAGCGGATGTGAACAGCGGCGCGGCGGTGAGTCCCACGGGCGCTGAGGCACCCATCGCTAGCCTGCCGCGCCGATGCGCTCCCGTGCCCTTGCGCTGACCGCGACCATCGCTCTGGCCGGTCCGGCGGCGCTCGCGTTCCGACGCGGCGGCGACTTCTCCGCGGCGTTTCACCCGATCGCACCGCTCGTGGCGGCGATCGCGGCATGGGTGCTCGTCGTGATCGTCGCGCTGGCCGCGCCCGTTCCGCTGCCGCACGGTCGCTACGGGCGCACGGCGCTCGCGGGCATGGTGCTGCTCACCGCGTGGACCGGCGCGTCGATCGCCTGGGCGCCCGTGGCGGGCTCGGCCGCGCGCGACTTCGAGCTCGACCTCTTCTACCTGGCCGCCTTCCTCGTGGGCGCCGCCGCGCTCCGGGGGGCCGACACCCGGCGGCGCCTCGAGCCCGCGCTGGCCACCGGGGTCTGCATCGTGATGGGCTACGCGCTGGCGGTGCGGCTGCTCCCGGGGATCATCCCCAGCCTGCGCACCCCCGCGGCCGATAATCGGCTGGACCAGCCCCTCACCTACTGGAACGCCGAGGGGGCGCTGGCCGCGATGGGACTCGCCCTCTGCGTCCGCATACTCGGCGACGGGACGCGGTCGCGGCTCGCGCGCCTGCTCGCGGGAGCGGCCTGCCCCGGGCTCGCGGCGGCGTTGTATCTGACCTACTCGCGCGGCGCGCTGGCCGCCGGAGGGGCGGCGCTGCTCGTGCTGCTGCTCGCCGCTCCCACGTGGCCGCAGCTGCGGGCGGTAACGCTCGTTCTGGGTGCGAGCGCCTTGACGGTGATCGCGGTGACCCTCTTCCCGACCGTGGCCTCGCTGTCGGGCAGCGAGGCGGCCATCGAGCGCCAGGGCGTGCTCTTCCTGGGGGTCCTCTTGGCGCTGGCGCTCGCCACCGCGGCGGTGGCGGGCGCTCTGATCAGGATCGAGCGCTGGCCCGGCGCTCGAGTCGGCGCGCTGGCCCTGCCTCGCTGGACTCCGATCGCCACCACGGCGATGCTCCTGCTGGTGGTGGGAGCGCTCGTCTACGCCGGGCTGCAGGAGCGCAAGGCGCCCGCTCGGCCGAAGACGGTGGCTTCGGCGGCCCGGCTCGCGCGGGTCGACTCAACTCGCTACGCGTACTGGCGGGTGGCGGTGCGCGCCTTCGCGGAGCAGCCCGTGCGAGGCCTCGGTGCCTCCGGCTTCGCCGTCGCCTGGTTGCGCGAGCGGCCCACGGTGGAGACGCCGCGTCGCGCCCACTCCCTGGAGCTCGAGACGGCCGCCAACCTCGGACTCGTCGGCCTCGCCGCGCTCGCCATGCTCCTCGCCGGCACGGTGCTCGCGGCGGTACGGGGCCATCGTCGCCGTCCGGAGCTCGTGGCCGGCTGGTGCGCCGCCGCCACGGTGTGGCTCGTGCACTCGGCGATCGACTGGGACTGGGAGATGCCGGCGCTGACCCTCCTCGCGCTCCTCCTCGCGGCCGCCCTCGTCGGAGTGGCCGAGGAGCCGCCTACGGAGCCGGAGCAGGCGGGTGAAGCTCGGCCAGCCGCGCGCGCGCTCGGGCTTCGCGGACGGGATCGGCGCCTCGCGCGACGTTGAGCATCGAGACCCAGACGAAGGCGTCGTCCGGCTGTGCGCGACCCAGTTCGTCCAGCTGGCGCAACGACTCGGGGCGCCGTCCGAGGAGCCACGTAGCGACCGCGGCGTAGATGTCGAGGCTCCTGTCCGGGTTCAGCAGGCGAGCGGACCGAGTGCGCTCAAGCGCCTGGAGCGCGTACCTCCGCCGCACCTGAGGGGTGTCGCGCGGACCGGCGGACAGCGTCAGCACGGCCGTCCGGTCCGTCAGCACGGCATTGTGAAGCGACAGGGCGAGCCACGCGGCGACCAAGAGGGCAACGGTGGCCATTCCGGCGCGGAGGGGCACGCCAAGAGGCTACTTTGCAACCGTGCCTCGTACGGAGACATCCCCGCGTCAGTCGGCGAGAGAACGACGGTTGGTCCCCGGGGCCGATCCGCTTGCCGCCGGGTCGCCGTCCGTAGCTCGCACTCTCTGGCGCTCTGCTCGCCCCCGGCAATGGACCAAGAACGTGCTGGTGGCCGCGGCACCGACGGCCGCGGGCGTCCTCGGCCGCGGGGACGTCCTCGGGCCGACTCTGGCGGCCTTCATAGCGTTCTGCCTGGTCTCGAGCGGTACCTATTTCCTCAACGACGCCGCCGACGTCGAGTCCGACCGCAACCACCCTGCCAAGCGCCATCGTCCCGTCGCGGCGGGCCTCGTTCCCGTGGGTCTCGCAGTGGCTGTCGGGGCCGGGTGCCTCACGGTCGGGATCGCGCTGGGCTTCCTCGTCAACTGGCAGCTCGGGACGATCATCGCGGGCTATGTCGCTCTGACCGGCGCCTACACCTTCCGGTTGAAGCGCGTGCCCGTCTTCGACATCGCGATCGTCGCCTCCGGCTTCTTCATCCGGGCGATGGCCGGCGGTCTGGCGACCGATGTACCGATCTCTCGCTGGTTTGCCATCGTGACGGGATTCGGACCGCTCTACATGGTGGCCGGCAAGCGCTACGCGGAGCTCGTGGCGCTCGGGCCCGATGCGGCCCGCGCGCGCTCGACGCTCGCCACCTACACCAAGGGTTATCTGACCCAGATCATCACGATCGCGGGCGGCGTCACGATTCTCGCCTTCTGCCTGTGGGCCTTCGAGGGGCGCGCGGGCCATCCGGCGTCGACGTGGACGACCGTGGCGGTGATCCCCGTCGTGATCGCGGTAATGCGCTACGGGCTGCTGATAGACCAAGGTCACGGCGAGGAGCCCGAGGAGATCATTCTGGGAGACCGCCAGCTTCAGATACTCGCCTTGGCCTGCGTGGTCCTCCTTGTCCTCGGCGTCTATCTCTGAGCCGCGACTGCTTACGGGATGGGGAAGGACGGCGCCGACGCGCGCGCTGGTCCTTCGTCCCCGCGACCCGGACGAGGTGGCGCGGGCGCTGAGCGAGACCGACAGGCGCGGCGTGGTGGCCCGCGGCTTGGGCCGCAGCTATGGGGACTGCGCCCAGAACGCCGGCGGTCGCGTGCTCGACATGACGAGGCTCGACCGCGTCGAGGCGATCGACCTCGAGCGCGGTACGGTCACCGTCGGAGCGGGCGCGAGCCTCGACCGGCTGATGCGCCTCCTCATACCGCTGGGCTGGTTCGTGCCGGTCACACCCGGGACGCGCGAGGTGACGGTGGGCGGGGCGATCGCCTGCGACATACACGGCAAGAACCACCATCGCGACGGGTCCTTCGCTATGCACGTCGACGCGTTCACGCTCCAAACGCCGGCCGGTGAGCGCCTCGCGGTCGACCGTGACTCGGCGCCCGACGTGTTCGCCGCGACGGCGGGCGGCATGGGACTGACGGGCGTGCTCACCCGCGCGACCGTTCGACTCATCCCGATCGAGACGAGCCGGATCCGTGTCGATACCGAGCGCGCGCGCGACCTCGACGACCTGCTCGATCGCATGGAGCGCCGCGACGACGAGTACCGCTACTCCGTCGCATGGGTCGACTGCCTGGCACGTGGATCCAGCCTCGGACGCGGCGTGTTGACGCGAGGCGATCACGCGACGCGCGGCGATCTTCGGCCTGGCGATCGCGCCGAGGCGTTGGCCTACTCGCCTCACGGCCGTCTGGCCACGCCGTGGGCGCCGCCGGGTCTGCTCAACCGTGCTTCGGTGAAGGCCTTCAACGAACTGTGGTATCGCCGCGCGCCACGTAACGGGCGCAGGTCGATTGAGCCGCTCGCGTCGTTCTTTCACCCCCTCGACGGCGTGCGCTCGTGGAACCGCCTCTACGGCCCGCGCGGCTTCGTGCAGTACCAGGCGGTCGTCCCGTTCGGCGCGGAAGAGGCCCTGCGCACGATGGTGCGGCGGTTGAGCGCCGCGAAGACCGCGGCGTTCCTCGCGGTGCTCAAGCGCTTCGGGAAGCAGGACGGGCTCCTGTCGTTTCCGATGCCAGGCTGGACTCTCACGCTCGACATACCCGCGGCCATGCCCGGCCTCGGCGCTCTGCTCGACGGGCTCGACGAGGTGGTGGTTGCCGTCGGTGGGCGCGTGTACCTCGCCAAGGACGCGCGCCTGCGACCAGACCTTGTCGGGGCGATGTACCCGCGCCTGGACGAGTGGCGCCGGGTCCAGCGGCGCCTCGACCCCGGCGGGGCAATGCGCTCCGACCTCACGCGGCGCCTGCCCATCCTCGAGCCGTAGGCTGCGGCCGATGCGCGACGGCGTCGGATCGGTGCAGAGCGTCCTGCTCCTGGGAGGAACGTCCGAGATCGGGCTCGCGATCGTGCAGGCGCTCGTGAAGGACCGCGCGCGTACGGTGATCCTGGCCGGGCGCGACACGAGCGGGATGGAACGTGCTGCTGAAGACCTCCGCGGCCGCGGCGCAACCTGCGTCGACGTCCTGGCGCTCGAAGCGACGAGTACCGAGGAGCATTCCGCCGTGATCAACGAGGCCTTCACCGGTGCGGGCGACATAGACGCGGTGGTGATGGCGCTCGGCATCCTCGGCGATGACGAGCGAGCCCGCCGCGAGCCACAAGCAACCGTCGAGCTACTCCACACAAACCTCGTCGCGCCCGCCTCGCTGCTCGTCGCGGTATCCAAGCACTTGCAGCATCAAGGGCACGGGACGCTCGTCGTGCTCTCCTCGGTGGCAGGGGAGCGGGTCCGCAGCTCGAACTTCGTCTACGGCTCCTCCAAGGCAGGGCTCGACGCGTTCGCCCAGGGCCTCGGCGATTCGCTCTCCGGAACCGGCGTCGACGTCCTCGTCGTCCGCCCTGGGTTCGTCCGCACGAAGATGACGGCCGGGCTCAAGGCTGCGCCGCTCTCGACGACGGCCGACCGGGTCGCGGCGGACGCCGTGAACGGCATCCGCCGCCGCGCGCACACCATCTGGACCCCGGCACCTCTGCGGTGGGTGATGCTCGCGCTTCGACTCCTGCCGCGGGCGCTGTTCCGCCGGCTGCCCATCTAAGCCGCGCTGCGCTCGCCGGGGTGTGACGTCACCTCCGTCGGGGCACGGCGACCTCCGGTGAATGGCGGTTGGCCTGGTCCCTGTCGGTGTTGTCAGTTCAGGCCGCGGGTGTTAGGTGGTCGTCGGGATTCTGCCAGGTGGCGGCGACTTCGCGCGGGGTTTTGTAGGCCAGCCTCGAGTGGGGCCGGTGGTG